>OGFB01000755.1_pt1 | contig 14666 bp, 9 predicted proteins | sample 1570801 | NCBI WGS metagenome assembly OGFB01 (sample SAMEA2581969, study PRJEB24529) | metagenome | biome: Human gut stool | place: China | collected 2011 | reverse complement strand
TATCTACACGCGGAGTATTATTGTCACCTTTCACTACTTTATAAGGAACACGAGCAGTTTCCTTCTGTACCTGATCCCAAGTTTCACCCATGAAACGCTTGATAGAGAAAATAGTACGTTGCGGATTAGTGATTGCCTGACGTTTTGCAGGATCACCTACTTTACGTTCGCCACCGTCAACAAATGCAACGATAGACGGAGTGGTACGTTTACCTTCGCTGTTTGCGATTACTACCGGTTCATTACCTTCAAATACTGAAACACATGAGTTTGTGGTTCCTAAGTCAATACCAATAATCTTTCCCATAATTATATATCTTTATTTATTTGTTTTCAATTAAACTGATTTCTTGGCGAATGGTTCACGAAGGATTTCTTTTTTTCTTTGGTGCACCAACCGCACGTCCTTCATAAAACAAACGGTATGCCAAAAATAAGAATGTGACAAAGGCTGACAAAATGACTGATTTATTTGTTATATGATACTTTTAGATGGATTTATATAAGGTAAGAATGTCAGAATTCCACCAAACAGAATACTTGTCAGCATCCTACCATAATGCCATAAATGCAATCGGCCTATTTTCTCGTTTATGAGAAAATAGGCCGACCATATCTATTTGAATGTATATGGATTATCGTTTCTTCAACACCAGCAATTCATTTCCATTTTCACCTAATAAGTATACTTTATTATCTTTCATGCTGAAACTTTTTGTTTCATTCAAAGCATTCAGCACAATAGTTTCAGTTTCCATATCAGGACACATCATCATGGTAGTAGCAACATTGTCAAATCTCAAAGAATTGGGTTTTCCATCTTCCTGCGTTAATGCACCATTAATAGTATTACAGCCCATATTACCGTAAATGCGGCTTTCATCCAAATTAAAACCGATAAAAGGAGTTACCTCAGCCGTACCTACAATCTTCTTTCCATTCACCAATTCAATAACCCATTCTCCTGAAAGATCAGACAGTGACACTTCCGGAGCCGCCTTCTTTTCCAAAGTCATCAACGGCTGACCATCTTGATTACATAGAGTTATCACACTAGGCTTGTCAGAAACCGTCTGGAAAGAAGTCACTTTATCCAATGCACCCAATACCATCTGCTCAGTCTTCATATCAGGGCACATCATGCGGGTACTTCCTATCTGTCCAAACTTCAATGTACCTGGCTTCAGAGAGTCGGCTTCAAAACTTCCCATCATACGGTTACATCCGCTATTTCCATAAATACGTTTCTGAGCTACATCAAAACCAATGAAAGGCATTCTCTCTGTAGATATCTTTTGTCCATCCACCTCTGTAATATTCCATTCCCCATCCAGAGAAGAAACAGACAACATATTCTTTCCACTACCACAAGATACAATCAATGCTCCGGCACAAATAGCCATCATTTCTAATACTAGTTTTTTCATATTATTTTTTTGTTAAATCTGTTAGTTTAGTGTGCAAAACTAACCATTTTATTTTTCACTATAGCAATTATACACAAAAATTTTATACCTTTGTATCAATTTATATATACTAACACTTAAAGCAATGAAAAGGTTTTTAGCCATTTTAATTGGGGCAACAAGCTGTAGCCTATGCACTTATGCACAAAACGGATATATAGTCACGACTACTTCACAACAAACAAGTATTTCCGTAGAGTCTTTGGAAAAACAGTTTATAAACGATCATTTCAAGCATTACAACCTGTGTGACTGGACACCAGGCATGAAATTCATGGTGATACCGGAACGTAAAGACATCATTATTCCTCCTTTTAAATCGACGGAGACTAATAAGGAGGTGGATACAGGAGATTTAAAACATAAAATTTTTGAATATCTAGGTTCGGAAATTACCGAACGGGGTTTTGTACATTTTAACTTTGAATGTGAAGGGCAACAATATTATCACGAACTTAAAAACACCACTTTAGAACAATATTGCCTAAAGCCCAAAGCTGGTATCCCTACCCTTGCCTACCTGGGTGATGTGGACATAGCCAAAGAGTTGCTGGAAAGACAAACCTTATATATGCGTACCAACAAAGTACGTATAGATGACCCCAACAGCACATCGGGCTATAAAGAAGTCCCGATTGGTATGAATGAAGAAGTAACTGTAACAGCTGTCAGAGTGGGCAGCCGCGCATACCCTGTAAAAATCGTATTCCAAGACAAGAAAGGAAACACCTACTATCAGCCGGTAGCTATATCAAAGACTAATTGCGGCATGGCAGACAGTGATTTTATTATGGAAAATAAAAATAAATATTTTCCAAATTCATTTAGCTTCAGTGATGCAAATACAAAAAAATCAAAGAACCTGATGAGCAAATATGGGAAAAAACCTGTCTATCTGAAAGCGGAAACGGAATGTCTGGATGAAACAGATACTCCGGTGAGACTTCCCCGATATACACAATTCACCATCAAAAATATAATCTCACAAAACAACTCTCCTTACGTCTTTTTAGAATTGGAAAACATAGATGGAAAGAATTATAAGATAAAAGCTGCATTCACCCATACGAGTGTAGTTGATGTGATTTTACAATCAGACAATTATTTTACGGTTCTATTCGGCATAGGTAACTTACGAGCCAAGTATCCGAATATCACAGAAGAAGTTTGGAACATGATAAGCCGCGGTAAGGTACGGAAAGGAATGACAACCGACGAATGTCGTTTGGCTTTGGGTAATCCCATACGCATTCATATAGTCACGGGTGGCCATGAAACATGGTCCTACGAAAGAAAAACAATAGATTTCACCAATAAGAAACTAGATCATATCAACTAATACCCAAAATATTTTGTTATCTTTGCCCTGTGAACGGTAATGTTTGCCGGGCATTTTATTTTAACAAGAATAAAAAACAGCAAATGGGTAAAGTATTAATTATCGGTGCAGGCGGTGTAGGTACTGTCGTAGCACACAAAGTGGCTCAGAATCCGGATGTATTCACTGACATCATGATCGCCAGCCGTACAAAATCAAAATGTGATGCAATCGTAAAAGCTATCGGCAATCCAGCTATTAAGACTGCACAGGTAGATGCGGACAATGTAGACGAACTGGTAGCCCTGTTTAATAGTTTCAAACCCGAAATCGTCATCAATGTAGCTCTGCCTTATCAAGATCTGACCATCATGGAAGCTTGTCTGAAGGCTGGAGTGAATTATCTGGATACAGCAAACTATGAACCGAAAGATGAAGCTCATTTCGAATACAGTTGGCAGTGGGCTTATAAGAAACGTTTTGAAAACGCAGGACTGACAGCTATACTGGGTTGTGGGTTCGACCCGGGAGTAAGTGGTATTTATACAGCCTACGCTGCAAAACATCATTTTGACGAGATGCACTACTTGGATATTGTGGACTGTAATGCCGGTAACCATCACAAAGCGTTTGCTACCAATTTTAATCCTGAAATCAATATCCGCGAAATTACTCAGAACGGACGTTATTATGAAGAAGGCAAATGGGTGACCACCAAACCATTGGAATACCACAAGGATCTGACTTATCCCAATATCGGTCCTCGTGATTCCTACTTGCTGTATCATGAAGAGCTGGAATCATTAGTTAAGAATTTCCCGACTATCAAACGTGCTCGCTTTTGGATGACTTTCGGTCAGGAATACCTGACTCATCTGCGTGTCATCCAGAATATCGGTATGGCCCGTATTGACGAAATAGATTATAACGGAGCGAAAATTGTTCCGTTACAATTCCTAAAAGCCGTACTCCCCAATCCACAGGATCTAGGAGAAAATTATGAAGGCGAAACTTCTATCGGATGCCGCATCCGAGGCGTAAAGGATGGCAAAGAACGTACTTACTATGTTTACAACAACTGTAGCCATCAAGAAGCTTACAAAGAAACTGGAATGCAGGGAGTGAGCTATACAACAGGAGTTCCTGCCATGATTGGAGCCATGATGTTCCTGCAAGGATTGTGGAAACGTCCAGGAGTATGGAATGTAGAAGAGTTTGATCCCGATCCATTTATGGAACAACTGAACAAACAAGGGCTGCCTTGGCATGAAGTATTTGATGGTGATTTAGAACTTTAAAAAGTGATTAACGGCCCATGGTAAGTAATTCATACCTGCGGCCACAATAACCATAAATCATTAACCACTAAAAAAATGAACATAGGAGATAAAGTCCCAGAAATATTAGGCTTGAACGAAAAAGGAGAAGAAATTCGTTTAAGTGATTACAAAGGAAAAAAGATAGTACTTTATTTTTATCCTAAAGATATGACATCGGGTTGTACTGCCCAGGCATGTAACTTGCGTGATAATTATGCGGAACTGCGCGCCCATGGTTATGAAGTAATCGGTGTCAGTGTGAATGATGCCAAATCGCATCAGAAATTCATTGAAAAGAACGAGCTGCCCTTTACTCTTATTGCCGATACCGACAAGAAGTTGGTAGAACAATTCGGAGTATGGGGAGAAAAAAGTATGTACGGACGTAAATATATGGGTACATTCCGTACGACTTTCATCATCAACGAAGAAGGCGTGGTTGAACGTATCATCTCTCCCAAAGAGGTGAAAACAAAAGAACACGCACAACAAATTTTATAAACCAACAGATTTATGGCAAAAAAAGATAACGAAGAAATTCCATTCTCAGCAGCTCCAGGTGCCGGAAATAGTGAAAAACTGAAAGCACTGCAAGCTGCAATGGATAAGATAGAGAAAACTTTTGGTAAAGGCTCTATCATGAAAATGGGTGATGACAACGTACAGGAAGTGGAAGTGATTCCTACCGGGTCTATCGCCTTGAACGCCGCATTAGGGGTAGGCGGCTATCCCAAAGGTAGAATCATAGAAATTTATGGTCCCGAATCATCCGGTAAGACTACATTGGCTATCCATGCCATTGCTGAAGCTCAGAAGGCAGGCGGCATTGCAGCTTTCATTGATGCCGAACATGCTTTCGACCGTTTCTATGCGGCCAAACTGGGAGTGGATGTAGATAACTTATGGATATCACAACCCGATAACGGTGAGCAGGCACTTGAAATTGCTGAGCAGCTAATACGATCATCCGCTATTGATATCATTGTTATCGACTCTGTCGCGGCATTGACTCCAAAAGCTGAGATTGAAGGAGATATGGGTGATAACAAAGTAGGTTTACAAGCGCGTTTGATGTCTCAGGCTTTGCGTAAGCTTACGTCAGCCATCAGCAAAACCAATACAACTTGTATTTTTATCAACCAGTTGCGTGAAAAAATCGGTGTCATGTTTGGTAATCCAGAAACAACTACCGGTGGTAATGCTCTGAAATTCTATGCTTCCGTACGTTTGGATATCCGTCGCTCCACTCAACTGAAAGATGGTGAAGAAGTAATCGGCAACCAGACTAAAGTAAAAGTAGTGAAAAACAAAGTGGCACCTCCTTTCCGTAAAGCCGAATTCGATATCATGTTTGGTGAAGGTATCTCAAGAGCTGGTGAAATCATTGATTTAGGTGCTGATTTAGGCATTATCAAGAAAAGCGGTTCATGGTACAGCTACAACGAAACCAAACTGGGACAAGGACGTGACGCTTCCAAACAAGTGATTCAGGATAACCCCGAACTGGCGGAAGAACTGGAAGGTTTGATTTTCGCAGCACTGAAAGAGCAAGAATAAACCGTTCTCACATATATGCAATATATTACATTCATGACCAGTATATACAAAAACAATACATGTTAATAAAAAAACCGTTTTAACCATAATAATAAGGTTAAAACGGTTTTATCCTTAAACATTATTTCCAATCACAATTTTTCAACTTTTATAAAAGACTTGTATCCCATATTTTACAAAAAGCATCTACTTTTTCAATTCAAATCCTAACATCAGCCCGTCATAAGCTTCAGCTACACTGTTAAGAGTGGCAGCTGTGGAATTTACTTTGGAAGCCGCTCCAGTAATCACCTTTAGAATAGACATCAACTTATCAGCATTAAACACAAGACTCATACTATTTCCTGTCACTGTCACATAAGCTACCGTCTGTATGCCCAACTTACTTTTCATAATAATCGTCTTAGCTTCCTCATCAAAAACATAAGTGCCGCTTACCGTACGTCTTTTCAATATATATGAATAAGTACCATCCTCCTTGAAAATATACTTAATACTAGTCAAACCAATCTTATCATATATAGTCTGTAATTTTTCTTCCACTTCTTTGGCCGCTACCTCTCCACCAGCCTTTGCCAGTAACTGATCACTCTCGAACTGACATTCAGGAGCCTGATAAGACCAAGTCCCCACAATAGAATGAGCCGTAGTAGCCTTGTTACCAATTGCCGCCTTTGCCACTCCTGTCAATATAGATTTCAAATCCTGCGCCTCAGCATGGACAGAACACATAGACAATATCAAAACAACTCCCCACCATTTAAAAACATTCTTGTTCTTCATATACTTAATTACTTATAATATTCAACGACAAAGATAAAACAAAGAGACGAAAAGATAAATAACATCACATTGTAATTTAACAAAATATGCTACGTTATGAAATAGAACATATATAATAGGAAACAAACGATAAAGGACAAGTTACAGCCTTATCACCACATACTTGTCCTTTATTTCAAGAAAATACCTTTTAACAATCTCTTACCTCATCACAGTTATATTACAATAGATAATTCAATCATTCTTATTTCCATTCACTATGTTGCTCCAACATCGGATTCGTATCAATCTCACCTTGCGGAATAGGCCAAACCAAATCTTGCGCACCACGAAGATTACCCCGCGAAACTACTCCAAAGCCATAGAATGACTGGTCTTTCTGCATACGCTTTTGAGCATTTTCAAATTCTCCCCAACGGTAAAGATCTGCAAAACGCAAATCTTCAAAAGCCAATTCCACACGGCGTTCGTGACGTACAATGGCGCGCAATTCTTCTTTATTCAAATTAGTTCCTTCCACTACTTCTACCGCTGGCATACCAACACGAGCACGAACTTCATTAATATATCCTGTTATTTCGGCTTGTGGATAACCACCTTTCTCAATCATAGCTTCAGCAAGTGACAAAAGTACCTCTGCATAACGGATAACATAGAAGTCAAGACTACCGTCATATTCATTAACTGTATCTTCTGGAGTGTACCATTTACGAATACAACAGGTAGAACTTGCCGGCAAATTATTAGTAAACAGTTTTCCGTTCCATTCCATACCAGGTAACATCAATGTACCTTTCATACGAGGATCACGATTCTCATAACGTCCCATATCCGGATTAGCCTTCGTATGGGCTCCTTGAACAAGACTTCCTTTAAATAAAGGTGACTTATCGATGGGCAACCCATCTATACAATAAAAATCATCACACAAGTTCATAGAACCTTCAATAGCATTCATTGGAGCAGACCAACAAACCCCAAAGCAACTTCCTTCACCTAATCCCGGACCTTTAAAATGGACACTCAACAATACTTCTGCTGCCGTTTCATTTTGCTCTTTAAACAAATCAGCATAATTGGCAGCATAATCAGTTCCGTCACCCGACTTAAAAAGCTGCACTTTTCCTACTACATTTTTATAAGCCGTTATTGCCTCGTCCCAACGTTGATTAAAAAGAGCAATTCGTCCCATAATGGCATAACCTGCTTCTTGGGACATACGTCCTTTTTGCGCTTTCCCTATAACTGGTATTTTAGGAATCCAAGTCTTCAAATCTTCCAGCAAGGACGAAATAATCTGGCTACGTTCCGCCTTGGGAGCCTGTGCTTCAGCCAAAGTTAAAGGTTTCGTCAGATAAGGGACATCACGGAATACGGAGGTCAGATTGCAATACATCAAAGCTCGTAATGCTATTGCTTCCGCCTTGTATGCATCTATCTTTTCAGCCTCCATCGGAATACGTTCCACATTCTCTACCAACATATTACAACGCTTAATCACTTCATAATTAGCATTCCAGTACATAGAAAAGCATTCATCGGTAGTGGAAGAAGCACATTTCGAGATAGAACTTCCCAGCATCCAATCACCCCATGTGTGGTCTCCATTATCCGTACTGGTTTCACGTCCTAGAAATCCAAACTTCCAGCCATCAATATTGTCATCATATAAATTCTGGCTCTGCATGGCATCATAGCAAGCTGTCAAAGCCATCAATGCATCCGATTCGGTCTGCCAATAAGTGGTTTGAGAAGGCTGATTCGGAGAATCCGTCTGCAAAAAACTATCTGAACATGCACTGGTAACCAATAACACTCCAGAAAAAAATAAAACTCTGCATATATTTTTTGTACTTTTTACCATAATGTATATCCTCCTTATAAGTTAGAATTGAATATTTAGCCCAAATGAATAAGTGCGCATATTGGGATGTACGTCATTTCTAGCATCACCCGATGTTTTTTCCGGATCCCAGTTTTTCAAAGACGTAAATGTCAAAAGGTTGCTTCCGGCAAAATAAACACGGACACTGGAAACACCCATCTTAACAAGTCCAGGCTGACGGAATGTATAGCCGAATTCCAAGTTCTTCAAACGTAAGTAACTGGAATTTTCTAACCAGAATGAAGAATAAGAATCATTCATAGTATTACCCAATGCCGGCATAGAAGCATTTACGTTGCCGGCAGAATAACGATCCAACCAACGTTCGGTTAAGTTACCGCGAATATCGGTAGAAGTTTCCCAACTGTAACGGTAAATACCTCCCACTCCTTGCCAAAAAGTAGACAAGTCAAAATTCTTCCAAGAAGCTCCTAAATTGAAGCTATAAGAATATTTAGGAAAAGGATTGCCAATAATATCACGATCATCAGCAGTAATATTACCATCATCATTCAAATCAGCATACATAATATCGCCCAATTTAGGAGCCACACCATTTTGTTTAATGACTTCCCCTTTTGAATTAGTACGCTGTAAATCAGCTTCTGTACGGTACATACCAATCGCTTTATATCCAAAATAAGCGCCAATAGGATTGCCAATACGATTGATTGTTTGCCCACTTATTGTTTCTTCCAAACCGCCCATTTCCAGAATTTCGTTCTTCACGTGTGACAAGTTGAAACCTACATTCCAAACCCAATCGCCTTTACTATCCGAGTAATTCACATTCCATTCCCAACCACGATTGCGGACAGCACCCACATTCTGATAAGGAGCATTAAGAGAACCTAAGAATATGCCTGGCATAGCTAATTGCATCAAGATATCAGAAGTTTTCTTATCAAACCATTCAAAAGTAGTCTGTATCCTATTATTAAAGAATCCAAGATCAAGGGCCACATTGATGGAGCGGGTCGTTTCCCATTTGATGTCTTCATTTGGAACAGAAGTCTGTACCATACCAGCCTGTTTGTCCCCACCTTGGTCAAAGAAATAATTTCCGCTTGCGCCCAAAGTAGCCGCATAAGCATAATTACCGATTTCCTGGTTACCCAACTTACCCCATGATAAACGCAACTTTCCAAGGGAGAAGTTTTTATAGTCTTTCATTAATTCTTCATTCGAAAACACCCATCCTCCTGATACGGAAGGAAATGTAGCGTAACGATTGGCTTTAGGCATACGTGATGAACCATCGTGGCGAATATTGAACTCAAACAAATAACGGTCATCATAACCGTAATTCACACGACCAAAAAATGACTGGAGTTTATATTCTTCCGAATTGCCTTTTGCACCCGGATTAATTGTTCCTCCATCAAGTTCATAAATATTTTCTGTAGGAAAGCCCTGTATGGAAGCAGTCGTTTTATAAAAGCGCGAGCCAATAACAGAGTGCCCTAACAACACATTAACATTATGTTTATCAAATTGTTTGTTATAAGTCAACAGGTTCTCACTCGTCCATGTTGCATTGCGATACCAATAATCCTCCTCCTTATTCGTTTCCCCTGCCGCTTTTCTAATATTTCCTTCTGCATCATAACGGGCAGGAGATTTGGGAGAATAAGATTTCGTTGCATTTAAATCAAAAGCATAAGCAAAACTGGTCTGGAACTTCAATCCGTCCCATAAATCAATACCTGCAAAAACCTTACCGTTAAAACGCCAATACTCATTGCTGCGGTGCCCTAAAGACATTGACTCTACAGGATTCTTCATCAGTTCGGCACTCAATGACGAACCATCTACATAGCCGTAGTGTCCGTTAGAATACATCACCGGCACAGTAGGACGAGTAAACCAGGATACATAACGCATGATTCCACCTTCGCCGGAAGGTGCGACAGCAGGAGTAGTCACATTATTCTTATTACCGGATAAGTTCAATCCAAAAGTAAAACGTTTGTAACGAGTATCAATATTCGAACGAAAAGAAAAGCGTTCTACTCCTGTCTTCATCATGATACCATCTTGATTGGAATAGGCCACCGAAGTCATAAAACGGGTATTCTCATTACCTCCTGATACAGACAGATGATGCTGGTGCATACTAGCATTACGCAATACAGCATCCAGCCAATTGGTATTTGCATAATGATCCGGATCTGATCCGTCTTGCAACTTTTGCAAAGCTTCCGGTGAAAAAGTTCCAGTGCTCACTTCGTTTTTCATCAAAGCCCAATTATAACCATCCACATAATCGGGAACAATACCTGGTGTCTGCAAAGTATAACTACCTGAATACGAAACCTTCACTTTGCTTGATGCCTGTCCCCGCTTAGTAGTGATCAAAATAACGCCATTAGCAGCACGCACACCATAAATAGCTGCCGATGCCGCATCCTTCAATACAGAAATGCTCTCAATATCGGCAGAAGGGATTTCTGCAATTTGTGAAATACTACCTTCCACCCCGTCAATCAACACCATCGGATTATTATTCCCAAAGGTACCAATACCACGAATCCTGATTTCTGGATTATCATTACCAGCTTGTGCACCGTTCTGAGTTAGTACTAAACCTGGCAAACGTCCCTGTAGCAAAGTAGTTGTATTAGCCACCGGAATATCTTGAATATCTTTTGCTGATACGGAAGCAACAGATCCTGTCAAATTCACTTTCTTCTGAGTAGCGTATCCTACCACCACCACTTCGTCCAGCTTTTTAGAGTCTTCTTCCAAAATAATTTTAAAATTATTTTTACTTCCTACCGGCAGGATCACATCCTGATATCCCAAAAAGCTAATCACTAAAGACTGGGAAGGTTGCACCTTCAACTGAAAAGCACCGTCTATATCAGTCACCACTCCCTGCATAGTACCCTGTACCATTACACTAGCTCCTATAATAGACTCACCGGATGAATCATACACCTTACCTGTCACTATACGTTCCTGTGCGTATACCATAAATGAAAATATCATCAGGACGCCTGCCAAAACCACGCGAAATAATTTTTGCCTTTGTCTTTTCATAATTTCAATTTAATTAAGTTAATAGGTTACTTATAATTTGTATTACAACAACAAATATCAGAATAGCTTTATTTCCATTGATAATGACGTACCCAGTCCACTTCCATCTCCACTGGTAAATCCGTAGAGTCCACTGGTAAATCCGTAGAGTCCACTGGTCCTACCCAAGTACCTCCTAATTGCATATCAATCAACAAATATTGGGGAATATCAAAAGGAAATTGACCTTCTTGTTCCGTTTCGATACGAGGATAAACAAAATGTCGTTTTCCATTCACATGAAACACCAAACTGTCCGGCCAAAAATCTACCCCATATACATTAAAGTCCTCAGGATTAATGGATGTAGTGCCTCCATGTTTCGGATTATTCTCTATCCCCAATGTATAAGTATAGTGCGAATGCACGGTTTGATAAACAATAGAATCATAATTCAAACGTTCCATAATATCTACCTCTCCTCCCATAGGCCAAACATATTTATCAATTTCATAAGGCAAAGTCCATATAGCCGGCCATGCTCCTCTCGCCCCATGCAATCTAGCTCTTACTTCGATGCGTCCCCGATGAAAAGCATGCTTGTCTTTTGTCCACAATCCCCCAGTCAGATACTTCGCCGTATCTACATCCATATTATCATTCACAATTCCCTTTAATATTAAACAACCATCACGCATTTCATAACAACGATTATCAAATGACTGAGTATTTTGCCAATCAGGTCTTCCGCGAGGTATGCGGCTCCATATTGTGGTATCAGGTTCCGCACCATCAAAATTATCTTCCCACACTAATTCCCATTTCGGTGTATGAGTACAAGCAAGCATACCACATACCGACAATAATAAAAGTATAACATTTTTCATACTACATTAATTTTGGTTCACAAAACTTATTTTAAAAATTTAACTGTGCAAACTTAGTCTATTTATCAACTAAAGAGATCAGAAATTGTATAAATCAAGTCCATTTCTGTCTAATAAGGGGATATTTCTCAATTTTTATTTCTAAAATATCTTAGTATTCTTATTACTTCATACTGAAAAATAATCCTTAAATTCTTATCAAAAGAAAAAAAATGTATTTTTGCAAAAAATAAAAAATACAATGTATCGGACCTTAATTATCATTTTATTCTTATGGGCAGACACAAAATTGTTCTCTTCCGAACACAGTGTCAATTATTCGTTCACCCAGCTCTCTATAGAGCAAGGACTTTCCCAAGCTACTGTCCAATCCATCCTGCTAGACCATAAAGGTACTTTATGGATAGGTACCCAAAATGGATTGAACAGTTATACTCAAGAGGGAATCAAAACCTATCTGCACCATTCAGACGATCCCCACTCTCTACCTAGTAATTATATCAATCATCTGACAGAAGACTCATTAGGAAATCTTTGGATAGCAACTCCCAAAGGGTTAGCCCTTTATGATGCCGAACAGGACCGATTTAATACTACCATTTCCCAAGCGATCTATTCTTCTATCAAAGTAAAAGGTGGAATATGGTTTGGCAGCGAGAATACCATATATTGCTACGACTATCATAGTAAAAAAACAAAGATCATTCACATTAAAAAACAAGAAAAGAAAAAAAATATCAACATGGTAGATTATAGAATCCAAAAAATGGTTTATCTCGATAAAAACAAAATTTTAGTAGGTACCCGAAGAAAAGGAATCTACTCGTACAACTGTCAAACTCAACAATTTAGTCTTTTTATTCCAAGCAGTCCTAACCTGCTGACATCGTTATACATAACTCTTGACCAGCATATTTACACATCCTTTTATGGATCTGGACTATATTGCTATGACCAAACAGGAAAAATCCAAGAACACTATACTCAAACAAATTCCGGATTAAACAACAATTATATTTTAGACATAACAGAACACAATGGCGAACTATGGTTGGCTACAGACGGAAGTGGCATCAACCAATTTGCTCCCCATACTCAACAATTCTCACAACTTCAACATATAGTAGGAGACTATTCTTCCCTACCAGTAAACTCCATCACCTTGCTCTATAAAGACCAAGAAAAAAACTTATGGGCAGGAAGCGTACGCGGAGGCATATTCTGTATTAAAGAAACGTACATTAAGACATATAAAGATGCCGTTTTAAACAATCCCAACGGACTCAGTGAAAAATCAATCATCAGCCTTTACGAAGAAAAGAATGGAAAAGTTTGGATTGGAACTGATGGAGGAGGTATCAACCTATACGACCCTTCTACTGACAAATTTACCCATTTCCCCTCAACCTACGGAGATAAAGTTATTTCCATTGCTGAAATATCTGAATCTGAATTAATGGTTTCTTTGTATACCAAAGGCATTTTCCTGTTCAATAAAAAGACGCAGCAATATCGTCCTTTCACCATTATAGATAAAGAGACCAACTATAAAGAATGTTTTTATGGTTACCTTCCTTTGGCCAATCAAGTGGCAAACAACAAAATATATATAATCAGTCGTAATGCATATGCATATAATACACATAACCACACATTCTCAAAGATGCAAACAGATCGTCACTACGACTTCTCTAATAATGCACTTTGTCTATCATACTCCAACGATAAATTCTCTCTTTTAAAATACGCTCACCAAGCTTTTTGGGTAGATCAACAAAATGACAGTATCCGATTACTATTCGAGTTGGAAAAAAATGAAACCATCACTTCCATGTCTTATGACAACAACGATATAATATGGACCGGAACCGACAAAGGACTTGGATTCTTCGACTTGAAAAGTCGAAAATACCATCGCATACACACCAAACTATTTAATAACATATCCTTCCTCATTGCCGATAGAAAAGGACGTCTATGGATCTGTGCTCAAAATCAACTATATTCTTATATTATCAAAGAAAATAAATTTACTATCTGGAATAGTTCTGATGGTTTCCCATCTAACGAAATTTTATTCGCATACCAAAAACAATCTAATAAGAATTACATCTATCTAGGTGGATCCGAAGGATTGGTAAAAATCAACACAAACATTCCCGAAACTGAAACTCAGATACCAGAAATATACCTGTCCGACATTCTCCTTAACGGTAGTCCTTATTTAAAAAAAATCAAAGAGAATACAATAAACATACCTTGGAACTACAATTCTCTTTCCATCCACCTTCGAATAAAGAACAGAGACATATTCCAAAAATACCTGCTCCGATACATAATTGAAAGTAGAAGCAAACAATTGATTGAAACTTACGATCCAACTTTAAATGTATTTCTGTTCTGAAATATGTTTAGGCAAAGGCAATTGTA
>OGFB01000753.1_pt1 | contig 14760 bp, 6 predicted proteins | sample 1570801 | NCBI WGS metagenome assembly OGFB01 (sample SAMEA2581969, study PRJEB24529) | metagenome | biome: Human gut stool | place: China | collected 2011 | reverse complement strand
TTCTGAAGTAGAACTGTGGACGATAGTTGTTGAAGAATGGAGTATGACGTCCACCTTCGTCTTTTGTTAAAACGTAAACCTGAGCTGTGAATTTTCTGTGGCATGTTACAGTACCTGGTTTAGCAAGAACCTGTCCACGAACGATCTGGTCACGGTTAACACCACGAAGTAATGCACCGATGTTATCACCAGCCATAGCCTCGTCTAACTGTTTACGGAACATCTCGATACCAGTTACAACTGTAGACTGAACATCTTCTTTAACACCTAAGATCTCAAGTGGATCATTTAAGTGAAGTGTTCCTCTCTCTACTCTACCTGTAGCAACTGTACCACGACCTGTGATTGTGAATACGTCCTCTACTGGCATTAAGAATGGTTTATCTGTATCACGCTGTGGATCTGGAATATAAGAATCAACTGTATCCATTAATTCCATGATCTTGTCTCCCCAAGGTCCCATTGGATCTTCAAGAGCTTTTAAAGCAGATCCCTGGATGATTGGGCAGTCATTGAATCCGTACTCTTCGAGCTGTTCTGTGATTTCCATCTCAACTAACTCTAATAATTCTGGATCGTCAACCATATCACATTTGTTCATGAATACTACGATGTAAGGTACACCTACCTGACGGGATAATAAGATGTGCTCTTTTGTCTGAGCCATAACACCGTCAGTAGCAGCTACTACAAGGATAGCTCCATCCATCTGAGCAGCACCAGTGATCATGTTCTTAACGTAGTCAGCATGTCCAGGACAGTCAACGTGTGCGTAATGTCTCTTCTCTGTCTCGTACTCAACGTGAGCAGTAGAAATTGTGATACCACGTTCTCTTTCTTCTGGAGCTTTATCGATGTTAGCGAAATCTACAGCTGCGTTACCAGCTACTCTTTCAGATAAAACTTTTGTGATAGCTGCTGTTAAAGTTGTTTTACCATGATCTACGTGACCAATGGTACCGATATTACAATGTGGTTTTGTTCTTTCAAACTTAGCTTTTGCCATTTTGAATATCCTCCTTAAATTGATGCCATATTGGCTATAGTTGTTATATTTAATAACTCGGCTATCTATGATTATATAAAATAATCTTAGCTTTTTCAAGTTATTTTTATCACAGAATCCCTTATTTTAAGGGATTTCTGTGATTTAATATTGTTTTTAGATTCTGTTACACAGAAATAACTGAAATCAGTTATAAGCCATGCTTTTTTTCAGAATTTATTTGGATTTATCTGCAAGAACTTTTTCCTGAACAGATTTTGGTACTGGCTCATATTTCTCGAAGAACATAGAGTAGTTACCACGTCCCTGTGTCTTAGAACGTAAGTCTGTAGAGTAACCGAACATCTCAGCAAGTGGTACATATGCTTTAACCATTTTACCACCACCGATATCGTCCATACCCTCGATACGTCCACGACGGGAGTTGATATCACCGATTACATCACCCATGTATTCTTCAGGCATTGTAACTTCTACCTTCATGATAGGCTCAAGTAATACTGGTGAAGCTTTTGCCATAGCCTCTTTGAATGCCATAGATCCAGCGATGTGGAATGCCATTTCAGAAGAGTCGACCTCATGGTAAGATCCATCGTATACGTTAGCGTGAACACCAAGAACTGGGAATCCGCCAAGAATACCTGCCTGAGCAGCTTCTTCGATACCTTCACCAACTGCTGGGATGTATTCCTTAGGAATAGCACCACCGACAACGGTAGATTCGAATTTGAATGTCTCTTCGCCGTTTGGATCCATCGGCTCAAATTTAACTTTACAGTGTCCGTACTGACCACGTCCACCGGACTGTTTTGCATATTTGTACTCAACATCTACAGGTTTTGTAAATGTCTCTTTGTAAGCTACCTGTGGAGCACCTACGTTAGCTTCTACTTTGAATTCACGAAGCAGACGGTCAACGATGATTTCCAAATGTAACTCACCCATACCAGCAATGATTGTCTGACCAGTTTCCTGATCTGTGTGAGCACGGAATGTAGGATCTTCTTCTGCAAGTTTTGCAAGAGCCTCACCCATTTTACCCTGTCCAGCTTTTGTCTTAGGCTCGATAGCGAGCTCGATAACTGGTTCTGGGAATTCCATGGACTCTAAGATTACCGGATGCTGTTCATCACAGATTGTATCACCAGTTGTTGTAAATTTGAAACCTACAGCAGCTGCGATATCTCCGGAGTAAACTTTATCTAATTCCGCACGTTTGTTGGCATGCATCTGTAAGATACGTCCAACACGTTCTTTTTTATCTTTTGTAGCATTTAATACATAAGAACCGGAGTTCATTGTACCAGAGTAAACTCTGAAGAATGCAAGCTTACCAACGAATGGGTCAGCCATGATCTTGAATGCTAATGCAGCGAAAGGTTCTTCATCAGAAGAATGTCTCTCTACTTCATTACCATCTAAGTCAACACCTTTGATAGCTGGGATATCTGTTGGAGCTGGCATGTACTCGATAACTGCATCGATTAACTTCTGTACACCTTTGTTTCTGTAAGCAGAACCACAGCAAACAGGTACAGCAGTACATTCACATGTAGCTTTTCTTAATACTTTCTTCATCTCCTCAACAGATGGTTCCTCACCCTCAAGGTACATCATCATTAAGTCATCATCTAACTCGCAGACTTTCTCTACTAATTCTGCATGATAAAGTTCAGCTTCATCAGCCATATCACCTAAATCATCTGTTACAGTGATATCGTCACCTTTATCATCATTGTAGATATAAGCCTTCATCTCGAATAAGTCGATAATTCCTTTGAAATCGTCCTCTTTACCGATTGGCAACTGAAGACAGATAGCATTTTTTCCTAATCTTGTACGAATCTGATCAACAGCTCCGTAGAAGTTAGCACCTAAGATGTCCATCTTGTTAATGAAAGCCATTCTAGGTACGTTGTAGGTATCAGCCTGACGCCATACGTTTTCTGACTGTGGTTCAACACCACCCTTTGCACAGAATACGCCGACAGCACCATCAAGTACACGAAGGGAACGCTCTACCTCTACAGTAAAGTCTACGTGTCCAGGAGTATCAATGATGTTGATACGATGCTCTAAAGCACCTTTCTTTGGTTTTGTGAACTCTTCCAAAGTCCAGTGGCATGTAGTAGCGGCTGATGTAATTGTGATACCTCTTTCCTGCTCCTGTTCCATCCAGTCCATGGTAGCAGTACCTTCATGAGTATCACCAATCTTATAGTTAACACCGGTATAGTAAAGAATACGCTCTGTTAATGTTGTTTTACCAGCATCAATATGAGCCATAATACCAATGTTTCTGGTTCTCTCTAATGGATATTCTCTTCCAGCCAAGGTTTTTCCTCCTTAATTTACTACGCCGATATGCGCAGAACATTTTTATAATACTTGAGAGCAAAGTTGCTTTGCTCCCGGTATCTATTCATATGGCAAATGATATTAGAAGCGGTAATGAGCGAATGCTTTGTTTGCTTCTGCCATTTTGTGCATATCTTCTTTTCTCTTAACAGATGCACCTGTGTTGTTAGCTGCATCCATGATTTCATTTGCAAGTCTTTCTTCCATGGTCTTCTCACCTCTGTTACGTGAGAAAGTTGTTAACCAACGAAGTCCTAAAGCCTGACGACGGTCTGGTCTAACTTCGATTGGTACCTGGTATGTTGCACCACCAATACGTCTAGCCTTTACTTCAAGAACAGGCATAACGTTATTCATGGCTTCTTCAAATACCTCAAGAGCAGGTCTTTCTGTTTTCTCTTCTACTCTTGCGAAAGCTCCATATACAATTTTCTGTGCTACACCTTTCTTACCATCTAACATAATGTTGTTGACAAGCTTTGTAACGACTTTGTTATTGTAAATTGGATCTGCTAATACGTCTCTTTTCTGAGTATGTCCTTTACGTGGCACGGTTCTTCCCTCCTTAATCATAATTTACTATACAGGTCTTTCCTGCATTTACTGTGTCCGGTTTCCCGGCTCTGCAACATTTGCAATGAAAGTTCAATGCAACATGTTGTCAGTGAACTTCATTTCGATTAATTCAACGGTACTCACATGTGTAAAATGGGCAAGCCCATCTCGGAACAAAATCTTGTTCCCCCTTAGTGTTCGTGCGGAAATATATCTCTAGTGAAACAATTCCAACACTAAACCTTTTAGTTCTGTTTGTGATACTATTGGTTTTACTTCATTCTGTAATCAAAAATTACTTAGAAGCCTTTGGTCTCTTAGCGCCGTATTTAGAACGAGCCTGTTTTCTGTTAGCAACACCTGCTGTATCAAGTGTACCACGGATGATGTGATATCTTGTACCTGGTAAGTCCTTAACACGTCCACCACGGATCATAACAACGCTATGCTCCTGTAAGTTGTGTCCTTCACCTGGAATGTAGCTTGTTACTTCGATTCCGTTAGAGAGACGTACTCTGGCGATCTTTCTAAGAGCTGAGTTAGGTTTTTTAGGAGTAGCTGTCTTAACAGCTGTACAAACACCTCTCTTCTGTGGAGAAGGAGCATCTGTAGGTCTCTTCTGTAAAGAGTTGTAACCCTTCTGAAGTGCAGGTGCTGTAGACTTCTTAACAGATGTCTGACGTCCTTTTCTTACTAACTGGTTAAATGTTGGCATTATTTTCACCTCCTGTTAATATTATGTGAACAAAAAAGTTCAAACTGCATGCCTTTTTGTGCACGCTAAATTATTATATAGGTGTCCATCCCAGATGTCAAGCACTTTTACATAGATTTTTCTTATGCTTTTAAAGCATTTCCAATATCTGGCTTTTTATACCAGATATTGTGATTATGAAAAAAGAGGAACAGATTTTCATCCATTCCTCTCTTATTTCAATATCTTATTCTTCTACTGGTGCAAATTCTTCATCTGCAAAAGAATCGTCATCAAAATCAATCTCGTCATTTTCATTGACATCAGAATCAAGTTTGATATTGCGGTATCTCTTCATACCTGTACCAGCCGGGATCAGTTTACCAATGATTACGTTTTCTTTCATACCGATCAGTGGATCAACTTTTCCTTTGATAGCTGCTTCTGTCAGAACTTTTGTTGTCTCCTGGAAGGAAGCTGCCGATAAGAAGGAGTTCGTAGCTAAGGAAGCTTTGGTAATACCAAGTAATACCTGTTTTCCTTCTGCCATTTCTTTTCCTTCACTCTCAAGCAGTTCATTTGTATCCTCAAAATCAAGAGTATCTACTAATGTTCCCGGAAGCATGTCAGAATCACCGTTTGTCTCAACGCGGACTTTCTGCAACATCTGACGTACGATCAACTCGATATGTTTGTCGTTGATTTCAACACCCTGTAAACGGTATACACGCTGAACCTCGCGGAGCATGTAATCCTGAACGGCACGAACACCTTTGATCTTTAAGATGTCATGTGGATTTACAGAACCTTCGGTCAGCTCGTCACCAGCTTCAAGTACTGCGCCGTCCATTACTTTGATTCTGGAACCGTAAGGGATTAAGTATGCCTTAGATTCACCAGTCTCATTGTTTGTAACGATGATCTCACGTTTCTTCTTAGTATCTTTGATGTTAGCTACGCCACCAAATTCTGTGATAATGGCAAGTCCCTTCGGTTTTCTTGCCTCGAAAATTTCTTCGACACGAGGAAGACCCTGTGTGATATCGGTACCGGCAACACCACCTGTATGGAAAGTACGCATGGTAAGCTGTGTACCAGGCTCACCGATGGACTGTGCTGCGATGATACCAACAGCCTCACCAACCTGAACTGCCTGACCGGTAGCCATGTTTGCTCCATAACATTTTGCACATACACCCATATGGGAGCGGCAGGATAATACGGTACGGATCTTCACTTTCTCGATTGGATTGCCATTCTCATCAACACCACGGCTCATAACTTCTGCTGCACGTTTTGGTGTGATCATATGGTTTGCCTTTACAATGACATTGCCATCTTTATCACAAATTGTATTGCAGGAGAAACGACCTGTAATACGTTCCTGAAGACTTTCTATCTCTTCTTTTCCATCCATGAATGCAGTTACCCACATACCAGGGATTTCTCTGTTCTTGCCTTCACAGCAGTCAGATTCACGAACGATCATATGCTGTGATACGTCTACAAGACGTCTCGTAAGGTATCCGGAATCGGCTGTACGAAGCGCTGTATCGGACATACCTTTTCGTGCTCCATGCGCAGACATGAAGTACTCCAATACATCAAGACCATCACGGAAGTTGGATTTGATAGGCAACTCGATTGTTCTACCGGTTGTATCAGCCATCAAACCACGCATACCTGCAAGCTGTTTGATCTGTTTATCAGAACCACGGGCTCCGGAATCCGCCATCATGAAGATGTTGTTGTATTTATCAAGACCTTCCAGAAGCACTTTTGTAAGCTCATCATCGGTCTCTTTCCATGTCTCAACAACTTCTTTGTAACGTTCTTCCTCTGTGATAAGACCACGTTTGTACTGTTTTGTAATTCTGTCTACTGTATCCTGAGCTGCTTTGATCATTGCAGGTTTCTCTGGTGGAACCGTCATATCGGAAATGGATACGGTCATCGCTGCTCTTGTGGAATATTTGTAACCCATAGCTTTTACAGCATCCAGAACCTCTGCTGTCTTGGTAGCACCATGGATATTGATTACTTTTTCAAGAATCTGTTTGTTCTGTTTCTTGGCAACAAGGAAATCTACTTCCAGTTTTAATTCATTGCCAGGAATGCTTCTGTCAACAAATCCTAAATCCTGAGGAATGATCTCATTGAAAATGAAACGTCCTAATGTGGACTCAACAACTCCTGTGATTTCTTTTCCATCCGGCATTGTCTTTGTCATACGGACTTTGATTCTGGAGTGAAGTGTTACTGCTCCGTTCTCGTATGCAAGGATTGCTTCGTTGACACTCTTGAAGATCTTGCCCTCTCCCTTAGCTCCCGGTCTCTCCTGTGTTAAATAGTAGATACCAAGGACCATATCCTGTGAAGGAACTGCTACAAGACCACCGTCAGATGGTTTTAACAGGTTGTTCGGTGAGAGAAGCATAAATCTGCACTCAGCCTGAGCCTCTACAGATAATGGAAGATGTACAGCCATCTGGTCACCATCGAAGTCGGCGTTGAACGCGGTACATACCAATGGATGTAACTTGATTGCTTTACCTTCTACTAAGATTGGCTCGAATGCCTGAATACCTAATCTATGCAGTGTAGGAGCACGGTTTAACATAACCGGATGCTCTTTGATAACGTCTTCTAAGACATCCCAGACTTCTGTCTGGAGTCTCTCGACCATTTTCTTAGCACTCTTGATGTTGTGTGCAGATCCGTTGGCAACAAGTTCTTTCATAACGAAAGGTTTGAATAATTCAATTGCCATCTCTTTTGGAAGACCACACTGATAAATCTTTAATTTTGGCTCAACACAGATAACGGAACGTCCTGAATAGTCAACACGTTTACCAAGTAAGTTCTGTCTGAAACGACCGGATTTACCTTTTAACATATCGGATAAGGATTTTAATGCTCTGTTTCCTGGTCCTGTAACCGGACGTCCACGACGACCGTTATCGATCAGGGCATCAACAGCTTCCTGTAACATACGTTTCTCGTTACGAACGATGATATCAGGAGCTCCTAACTCAAGAAGTCTTCTCAAACGGTTATTTCTGTTGATAATTCTTCTATATAAATCATTCAAATCAGAGGTAGCAAAACGTCCACCATCCAACTGAACCATTGGACGAAGATCTGGTGGGATAACCGGTACAACGGTCATGATCATCCATTCTGGTTTGTTTCCAGATTCACGGAATGCTTCTACAACTTCCAGTCTCTTAATGATTCTGGCACGTTTCTGACCAGTTGCATCTTCTAACTCTGCTTTTAATTCAGCAGAATCTTTTTCCAGATCAATCGCCTGTAATAATTCTTGAATTGCCTCAGCACCCATTCCTACACGGAATGCATTGCCGTACTGTTCTCTTGCATCCTGGTATTCTCCTTCGGAAAGTACCTGTTTGTACTGTAATGCAGTATTGCCTGCATCCAATACGATGTAAGAAGCAAAGTATAAAACTTTCTCCAATGTTCTTGGAGATAAGTCAAGGATCAATCCCATACGCGATGGAATTCCTTTGAAGTACCAGATATGGGATACAGGTGCAGCAAGCTCGATGTGTCCCATACGCTCTCTACGAACGCTGGATTTTGTGATCTCAACGCCACAACGGTCGCAGACAACGCCCTTGTAACGAATTTTCTTATATTTACCGCAATGACATTCCCAGTCTTTGCTAGGTCCAAAAATCTTCTCACAGAAAAGACCATCTTTTTCCGGTTTCAATGTTCTATAGTTGATTGTTTCCGGTTTTTTAACTTCACCGCGGGACCATTCTCTGATCTTTTCCGGGGATGCTAAACCAATACGGATGGCATCAAATGAAACAGACTGGTTAATTGCCTCTTTATTTGTTGTTTCTGGCATCTATGACACTCCCTTTCTCTACTTTACAGAATCGACTCTCTTTATCGGTCTGTGCGGATGCACAGACCTTAAATGCTTATTGATTATTTACTCTTCGAAATTGTCTTCCGGCATATCATCGTAAAAATCAGAGTCATCATCTGCATCGGTGTCTTCCTCTTCTTCTACGTCAACAAGTTCTTCGTTTTCAGAATCAAATTCTTTCTTTGTGAATCCCATCTTGGAGAATGATTCACTGTCTTCAAAAGCGAAATCTTTATCGCCTGAAATAATGGAGTTCAGGTCGGTGTTACCGTACTCACTTGTTTCCATTAATTCAACTTCATTTCCTTCGTCATCTAATACTGTGACATCAAGTCCTAAGGACTGTAACTCTTTCAGTAATACCTTGAATGATTCTGGAATTCCCGGTTCAGGAATATTATCACCTTTGATAATTGCCTCATAAGTCTTAACACGTCCTACAACGTCATCAGACTTCACTGTAAGGATTTCCTGTAAGGTATATGCTGCACCGTAAGCTTCCAGTGCCCAAACCTCCATCTCACCGAAACGCTGTCCACCGAACTGCGCTTTACCACCAAGTGGCTGCTGGGTAACTAAGGAGTAAGGACCAGTAGAACGTGCATGGATCTTATCATCTACCAGGTGGTGCAGTTTCAGGTAATGCATGTGTCCGATTGTTACAGGTGAATCAAATGGTTCTCCGGTACGTCCATCACGCAGCTGAACTTTTCCATCACGGGAAATTGGAACACCTTTCCACAGTGCTCTGTGGTCTCTGTTGTCCCATAAGTACTTCATAACTTCTTCGCCAAGTACATCTTTGTATTTTGCTTCAAAATCTTCCCATTCGAAGTTTACATAATCATTAGCCAATTCCAGTGTATCCTGGATATCAATTTCCTTTGCACCATCAAATACCGGTGTTGCAATATTGAATCCCAATGCTTTTGCAGCAAGACTCAGGTGAATCTCAAGGACCTGACCGATATTCATACGGGAAGGTACACCTAATGGATTCAATACGATATCAAGAGGACGGCCATTTGGAAGGAATGGCATATCTTCTACAGGTAATACACGGGAAACGACACCCTTGTTACCATGACGGCCGGCCATCTTATCACCGACAGAGATTTTTCTCTTCTGTGCAATGTAAATGCGGACTGCCTGGTTTACTCCTGGAGATAACTCATCTCCATTTTCTCTTGTAAATACTTTGGCTTCCACAACGATACCATATTCGCCGTGAGGAACTTTTAAGGAAGTATCACGTACTTCTCTTGCCTTCTCACCAAAAATTGCACGGAGAAGTCTCTCTTCTGCTGTCAGTTCTGTCTCTCCCTTAGGAGTAACTTTTCCGACTAAGATATCACCGGCACGAACCTCTGCACCGATACGGATAATACCTCTTTCATCAAGGTCTTTTAATGCATCATCACCGACACCTGGAACGTCACGAGTAATCTCCTCCGGTCCTAATTTGGTGTCACGTGCTTCTGCTTCATATTCTTCAATATGGATGGATGTATAAACATCATCCTGTACAAGTCTCTCACTTAAAAGAACAGCATCCTCGTAGTTATAACCTTCCCAGGTCATAAATCCGATCAATGGGTTCTTACCAAGTCCAAGTTCTCCGTTAGAAGTAGATGGTCCGTCTGCGATAACCTCACCAACCTCTACATGGTCACCCTTGAATACGATTGGTCTCTGATTGTAGCAGTTTGACTGGTTACTTCTTGAAAACTTTGTAAGTTTGTATACATCTCTTGTTCCATCATCATTTTTTACAATGATCTGGTTGGACTCAGAGCTTTCAATTGTACCTGCTTTTTTTGCAACAACGCAGACACCTGAGTCAACGGCCGCTTTTGTCTCCATACCTGTACCAACAACAGGAGCTTCTGTTGTAAGAAGAGGTACTGCCTGACGCTGCATGTTTGATCCCATCAGCGCACGGTTCGCATCATCGTTCTGTAAGAACGGAATTAATGCAGTCGCAACAGAGAATACCATCTTAGGAGATACGTCCATGTAATCAAACATGGTCTTCTCATATTCCTGTGTCTCATCCAGATAACGACCAGATACAGAATTACGAACAAAATGTCCCTCTGCATCAAGTGCCTCGTTCGCCTGTGCTACATGGTAATTATCCTCTTCATCCGCTGTCATGTAGACTACTTCATCTGTGACACGAGGATTCTTTGGATCTGATTTATCAATCTTACGGTATGGAGCTTCAATGAAACCATACTCATTAATACGCGCATAACTTGCCAGTGAGTTGATCAGACCGATGTTAGGACCTTCAGGCGTCTCAATTGGACACATACGTCCATAGTGAGAATAATGAACGTCTCGAACCTCGAATCCGGCACGGTCTCTGGACAAACCACCAGGTCCCAATGCAGATAAACGTCTCTTGTGAGTCAGCTCACCAAGAGGGTTGTTCTGATCCATGAACTGAGACAACTGGGAAGAACCGAAGAACTCTTTCACTGCTGCAGTTACCGGTTTGATGTTAATTAAACTCTGTGGAGAAATACCATCCAGGTCAAGTGTCGTCATTCTTTCACGGACAACTCTCTCTAATCTGGAAAGTCCGATTCTGTACTGGTTCTGTAATAATTCGCCAACCGCACGGATACGTCTGTTACCCAAATGGTCGATATCATCATCATGACCAATACCATACTCTAAATGCATATTGTAATTGATGGATGCGAAGATATCATCTTTTGTAATATGCTTTGGAATCAGATCATGTACATTTTTCTTAATTGCTTCTTTTAAATCTTCCACATCCTGATTTTCTTCCATTAACTGTGCAAGAATTGGGTAGTAAACTAATTCTGTAATGCCAAGTTCCTTTGGATCGCAGTCAACGTAATGTCTTAAATCTACCATCATAGAAGAAAGAACTTTTACGTTTCTTGTCTCAGTCTGAATCCATACATATGGAACTGCTGCATTCTGGATATCATCAGCTAAAGAACGGGTTACTTCTGTACCTGCTTCTGCAATGATCTCACCAGTTGTCACATCAACAACATCTTCTGCAAGAACATGTCCGTTGATACGGTTCTTTAATGCTAACTTCTTATTGAACTTATAACGTCCTACCTTTGCAAGATCATATCTTCTTGGGTCAAAGAACATAGCATTAATAAGGCTCTCCGCACTTTCTACTGAAAGCGGCTCGCCTGGTCTGATTTTCTTATATAATTCAAGAAGTCCTTCTTCGTAATTTGTAGCAACATCCTTGCCAAAACTTGCAACGATCTTAGGTTCCTCACCAAATAAATCAATGATTTCCTGGTTGCTTCCAACACCAAGCGCACGGATCAATACTGTGATCGGCACTTTTCTGGTTCTATCTACACGAACGTAAAATACGTCATTGGAGTCTGTTTCATACTCTAACCAAGCTCCACGGTTTGGAATTACAGTACAAGAATACAATTGTTTACCCACTTTATCGTGAGCGATACCATAATAGATACCAGGGGAACGAACCAACTGGCTGACGATTACTCGCTCTGCACCATTGATCACGAAAGTTCCAGTTTCAGTCATCAAAGGAAGGTCGCCCATGAAAATTTCATGCTCGTTGATTTCATCAGTTTCTTTGTTGTGAAGTCTTACCTTTACCTTTAAAGGTGCTGCATATGTTGCGTCTCTTTCTTTGCACTCAGGGATTGTGTACTTTACATCATCTTCGCATAATGTAAAATCTACAAATTCCAGACTCAGATGACCGCTGTAATCTGCAATCGGAGAGATATCGTCGAAAACTTCTTTTAAGCCTTCGTCCAAAAACCACTTATAGGAGTCTTTCTGAACTTCTATAAGGTTTGGCATTTCCAATACCTCTTTCTGTCTTGAGTAACTCATACGCATGCCTTTTCCGGCTTTCACCGGACGTATTCTGTTTTTCTCCATTGACGTTTCACCTCTCGTTTTTATTCTCAACAAACAAATTGCCTGTTGTATTGCATCTACCGCCTGTATATGCGGTATGTGAACACTCACATCTTATGGCTATAAGCCTATTGCACCACAATAGTGCAACGTATATTATATATCAAGTCAAGCAAAACCGTCAAGATAAATTTCATTTTTTCTAATAAATTTATTAGTATTTATAAAAAAGAAGAAACAGATACCTATCCGTAGTATATTGTGTATCTGTTTCTTCTATATATAGTGTCTTATATTTCTATTTTGTCTTATGTATTATTTCAAAGCTGCAGTCGCTATCATTTATTCACACTGGAATCCTGCGACTTCATTCTTCAATGATTCTGCGATGTTCACATTCTTCTCGACAGATTCATTAATTCCGGTCATATGACCTGCAAGTTCAGAAGTATACTCTGCCGCATTAGACACGCCCGCTGCGCTCTGGTTCACTGCATTGGATACGCCATCTGCAGCCTCCGAAATTTCATTTGCAGCCCGGCGGAGATTCTCTGCTACACTCTGAAGATCCTGCATCATCTCATTCATCTGTACGGCATCCTCATTGTAAGTCTCACCGGATTCAACCATTCCCTTGTAGTCATTCAAGACGTCCTGATTTACAAAATCAAGCATCTTGCCCGCATTTCCAGCTAAGTTTTCTACCGATTCTGTTACCATCTTACTGATATTCTGAATTCCATTAGCTGTATTTCTGCTTTCATCCGCAAGCTTCCGAATCTCATCTGCAACGACCGCAAAGCCTTTTCCGGCTTCCCCGGCTCTTGCTGCTTCAATGGAAGCATTCAATGCAAGAAGATTTGTCTGTGAAGAAATTGACAATATCTCATCTGTAAGCTTATTGATCTCTTCCACCTGTTTGCTCTGTTCAATCGCAGTGGAAAGTTCTCCTGAAATACGCGCCACCATATCGGCTGCAGACACCTGGCTTGCAGCTGCATCTGCCTTCATACCCTCTGCCTTCTGGCGGATACTGTCCACACGTTCAAGTCCCTCTCCTGTCTTATCTGCCATAACTGTGATGTCTTTTCGGATGCTCTCAATATTCTCAGTAATATTAATAACGGTTGCAGATACTTCCTGCATGCTGGCTGCCAGCTGTTCCATCGTCGCAGATGTGCCTGTGATCTTATCGCCCGCTGCACGGATTCCGTCGTCAACGCTCGCCGCTGTATGTTCGAGTTCTCCGGAACCTTTTTTTATCTTCTCGATCAGATTTCTCAATACATCTATAAACTGGTTGAATCCACGAACCATCTGTCCGATCTCATCATTGCCTCTGACCTTCAGATGTGCAGTAAGATCACCACTTCCCCCATCGATCTCAGTGATCATCTTCATGAGATCTCTGGTTGCTGCGCGCATTGGTTTCACAACGCCGATCAGAATAACAAGAATTCCAGCTATTCCAACAAGAATAGATACCGCAGCCATTCCAATGCACACCTTGGAAACTGCCTGATAGGTAGCATGTGACTGGGCTGTTGCCTCATCCATCTCATTCACACTCTTCTGCTGGATTCCGGTAATATAAGTATTCACCTCTTCCATGCAGACACGGATCACATTGACTTCGATGGAAACTTTTCCAGTCTTTCCATCGTCGTATTTTTCCATGGCATTGTCCATACGTTCCAGAACGTTGTTCACACCATCATAGATTTTCTGCATAATCTGTTTCTGTCCGTCACCCTCTGTGGCATCATACATCTGCTGCACAAGATCAGCCACAGCCTCCCGATCCGCTGCATAATCATTTCTGGCTTCTGTATGGCTTGTCTCACCTTTTGTTGTCGCAAGATAACGATAGAAATCCTTCTGTACTGCTTCAAGACTATACTGTATGTTGTAAGCATTCTGCAGATCCGGCACTTTGCTGTCTGTGACATCTTTGATCGAATGGTTCATCTTCACCATTGCATCATAGTTGATCACATTTGATACCATGGTCACAGCTACCATCAGTACAAGAATCGCCACCAGTTTGACTGCCATGCTGCTGTTTCTGGTTTTTTTAGCAGTTTTCTTTGTCACTGCGCTTTTCTCCTTTTTCACTGACCGCTGTTTTTTCTGTTTTGGAATTATCGTTTTCTTTTCGTTTTCCTGCGTTTTGTTCTTCATGTGGTCCGCACCTTTTCTATTTTCGTATTATCACTATTGTACATTCTTTTTTCAATGAAAGCAATGGTTATTCATCATTTTTACCAACAAATGTCAAAAAACGAGTTACAGTTCACAGGTTACCCTGCGAACTGTAACTTCGCAGCCCCATATAAAGTT
>OGFB01000729.1_pt1 | contig 15156 bp, 7 predicted proteins | sample 1570801 | NCBI WGS metagenome assembly OGFB01 (sample SAMEA2581969, study PRJEB24529) | metagenome | biome: Human gut stool | place: China | collected 2011 | reverse complement strand
GGTGCTCCAAAAAAAACGAGAACGAAAAGAAGAAAAATCAAAAGAAAAGGGTGTTTGTTACTCGGCGTCCTCGTTCGGGCTCTCGAGCGGCACGACCGTGCAGGCGCCGTGGGAGAACGTGCGCTTCGCGCGCCGTACGATGCGGAATTTCGCCCCGCAGTTCGGATCGGGGCAAGCGATGACGGCGTCGGTCGTCATCCAGTCGTTTCGAGCAGTCGGGCGCTCCTTGGCGGCGATAAGCGGCAGGAGCGCCCCGAGGGCGTAGAAGGAAAAGCGTCCGCCTTCGGAAAAGACGAGATCTTCACCTTCGACTGCAAAGGCCGGTCCCGGGCGATGTCGGCAGACGAAGGTGTCGGGGTCGCCCTCGACATGCACTTCGAGGTCGTAGAGTTCGAACGTATCGGATTCGGTCATGAGGAAATCTCCTTGCGGATTTCAGAGTGCGGTTTCAGAGCGGTGCGGAACGGCGGCGGAAAGGGTCGGCGATGAGACGGTCTCGGCCGCACGTCGACTCGGATGACGCCCGAAGCCCGTTGTCACCGAGAAAACGAGTACCGCGGTGAGCGCGATCGGGTAGAAGCTCGAAACGGAAAGTGCGACGGGCGTCACCGCCTCGCCCCCGGGAAGTCCAGAGAGAATTCCCGTCAGGATGAGGACGAATGCCGAAAATGGCATCAGTACCGGAAGACCGTTGGCAAAGCCCGTAAGAAGATGCGCGCGTCGGAGCGGATCGAGCCCAGCACGGTTGGCGGGGTCGTTCGCGAGAACGCCTACGAGTGCGGTCGAGGCGCTCGTGACGGCCGCAAAAAGCGTTGTCACGACGAACGTGGCGGCGGCCAACAGGACTTCCATGCGAAGCGCTCCGTCCGTATGCGTGTTCACGGGCGTGTTCGTTCCGGTATTCGTGTCCAGAAGCTTCTCGACCGCCGCTTCGCCGAGGCCCGAGCGCGTCACGACTTCGGTGAAGGCAAAAAGTGTGATGCACAGGAGAATGATTCCGCCCATGCCGGTCACACCCGAATAGAGAATCCCCGAGACCGTGCCCTCGTGAACGCCCAGAATGTCGGCTACCCCGAAGCGCCCCGTCGCAAGACCGATTGCAAGCCCCGAAACGATCCCCGCACCCGCCGCGGTGAGAACGTCCCGCGTGCGGACGGCGACCGCAATGAGAAGAAACACGGGAAGGAGCATCGCAAGGCCCGCGGCGTCGCCTTTCGGAAGTTGCGGAAGCGTTGCGGCGTGCGTCGCCCCGGATGCAGCCGACGTGACGGACTGCGCGTCGCCCGAGAGGAATGCGTACCCGAGGAGCGAGATCCCGAGTGCGGGGAGCGCATGGGGAAGGCGCGTCGTCACCACGGTACCGATCTCGGGACTGCGCCCGTCGGTCGTCCGTTGCGTCATGGCGGAAATCACGGTGACGTCGGAGACGGGCGAAAGGTGGTCGCCGAAGACGGCGCCCGAGAGGAGCGCTCCCGCAAGGAGCGATGCGTCCGCGCCGAGCGCGACTCCGGCGGGAAAAAGGAGCGGCACGGCGGTAAGGAGCGTTCCGATCGACGAGCCCGTAGCGGTTCCGAAAAGCGTGGCTGCAAGGAGCGCGAAGACCGTGAAGGCGTTTCCCGAAAGGTTGAGGAGGTTCCCGAGGTATACGATGCCCCCGGCCGCACCGCCCGCTTTGACGACGGCGGAAAAGACACCCGCCGCGAGAAGCAACAACACGACCGTCCCCGTCAGCGTCGACGCGGCGCCCGCAACGGCCGCTTTCCAGTAGAGGGCCGGGGTTTTCGAGAGAAGCGCGCCCGCAAAGAGCGCCGCGAGCCCCGCCGCGGCGAGACCGTAGAGGTCGAACGCTTGTTCGACGGAAAAGAGCGCGAACGTTGTTGCAACGAAAAGCGCCAGAGGAAGAAACAATGCCGCGGGACCGCCGAAAAAGCGGGGGCGCTCGAGCGTCGTATGGGGTGAGGTACGAGGTGCGCCGAGGGTTTCGGTTTCGCGCGCGTCAGCGGAAAAAGAAGTTTCGTACGTCATGTCGGAGTCTCCGAAATGCTTGTGTGAAGGTGCCTGCGTCGTGAAGGGAAACGCGGCGCCATCGAAGCTGCGGGAGCGCGAAGGCAACGTACGAAAGGGTATTGGCGTGAATGTCGGTCATGGTGCGTTCTCTCAAGAGTCCTAAGGGGAAGGCCGGGGGCTTCGGGCGGGCTCTGGATTTCAACGGTCCGTGAACGACGAAAGCCCGCACGGAGCGGGCTTTTCTTCACTGTTCCGGAGATGTTCTCCGTTGTGTGTCGGCGGCGGGGAAAAGTCGGGAATCCGACGAATCTTCACCGCGCACGACACCGTGCCCGCTCGAATTTTTCGAGGGGCCACCACCACGAAAGACGCGTGGTCGCGGGGACGGAGGCGTGAATGATCTGGAACATAGCGGATCCATCCTAGCAAAGGATTTCGTCGGGACGCAATAAGGCGAATACCTGAGAAGTTTCGGTAGCGTCAGTCGCGACGCAGCACGCGCACCGTCACGCTCGCGGTGCGTCCCGCTTCGTCGACGACCGCAAGTCGATGCGTCCCCGGAGCTAGGTCGGCAACGAGGTCGCGCTCGGGCTCGCTTTCGCCCAGATAGCGTGCGCCGTCAAACCAGTGGAGCGTTCCCGTCCCCGACGGGGCCGATGCCCGCAGGCGCAACCGTGCGACGGGAGCCCCCCCGGCGAAGCGGTTCGCGGGGTAGGAAAGGCCTGCAACGGGCGTGAGGATGGCGGGCGCCGAAAGGGCGTCGGAGCCCGTCGAGCTCTTCGCATCGGTCGAGGCGTTCGGTTCGCACCCCGGCATCCACGGGGGCGGCGGGCGCTTCACGATCCCCGCTGCCCTGAAAGCGGCTGCAGCTTCCGAGGGCCAGAATTCCCACAGCCGCCGCTCGGTTGTTTCGGGGTCAAAGCGGCAGGCGCGCAGTCCCGTGGCCCGATCGATCCAGATTTCCTTCAGGACCCCGCGGTCGCGCACGGGCGAGACGCCGGGGATGAACCACGCGGAGACGCGATCCCGACAGAGGGGTTGTCCCACGTCGCCCGTCGCGCGGCAGACCGACTCGCGCGTGACGTTGAGCCCCTTGGGAACGCTCGCTTCCGTAAGGCGCAGGGGTTCGGCGGGGAGATCTCGGGCAAGAAGCCCGCCTATGTCGCGAAAGAGCGGCACGGCCGTTTCCGCGCCGCGCAGCCAGGGGTTCGACGCGCCGTCGAAGTTCCCGAGCCAAACGACGAGCACATAAGGACCGACCAACCCCGCCGCCCAGGCGTCGCGAAAGCCGTTGCTCGTTCCCGTTTTCCAGCGCAGGTGCACGCGCCCGTTGCGGCGGTTTCTCACCGTGTCGCCTCGATCGGCGAGCATGGCCGAAACGACGAAGGCGCTCTCGGGGGAGAGCACGGGAATGCGTTTCGGGTCGCCCCAGAGGACGGAACGATCGGGCGCCGGCGTCGCGTCTGCGGACCGAACGTGCCCGAGTTCGACGGGTTTGACGAGGCCGTCCGTGGCGAGCGCTCCGTAAAGCCGCACGAGATCCGCCATTCGTACTTCGGCGCCGCCCAACGCCAGCGTAAGTCCGTAGTGCCGGCGATCGTCGTTGAGCGGTACGCCGATGCGCTTCAAGAGGTCGTAGAGGTCGGGCGAGAGTTCGCGCTCGAGTTCCACCGCGGGGACGTTGCGGCTCGAAAGCAAAGCATCCTCGGCCGACAGGGGGCCGCGGAAGGTGCCGTCCGCGTTTTCGGGAGCGTACCCCGCAAAGCTCTTCGGGCGGTCAAGGAGAACCGTGTGCGAATGGATGAGCCCCTGATCGAGCGCCAACCCGTAGATGAATGGTTTCAGAGCGGAGCCCGGACTCCGGAAGGCGGTGAACGCGTCGACCTCTCCCGAAATGTCGGAGTCGAAAAAGTCTTTCGACCCCGCGTGCGCGACGAGCCCGCCCGTGCGGGTGTCGAGTACGACGGCGGCGCCGTTTTTAATCCCCCAAGCGCGAAGGCGCTCCACGTGGGCGGCGAGGAGCCGCTCCACGTCCTGCTGCAACCCGAGGCGCAGGGTCCCTTCGATCACGCCTTCGGGCGCGAGCGATTCCACGAGCCGCGTGTAGTGGGGCGCAAGAAACGGAAGGTCCGTCGTACGGCGTACGCGCAGGGGAAGTCGCAACGCTTCCGCCCAACGTGCGTCAATCACCCCTTCCTCCAAGAGCATCTCGCCCACGCGCCGGCGTTGCGCTTCGAATTCGGGGTTCGCCATATCGGGTCGACGCTTCACGGGGTTTTGCGGCACGACGGCCAGCGCCGCCGCTTCGACGGGCGTGAGGCGCTCGGCCGAATGCCCGAACCAGACGAGCGATGCGGCTTCGATCCCGACGACGTTGGCCCCGTAGGGGGCGAGCGTCAGATAGGCTTCGAGAATCCGGCGCTTTTCGTAGTGCGCTTCGTAGCGAAGCGCCATGAGCATCTGTTTGAGTTTTCCCGCCCACGTGCGGGTTTGAAGGTCTCCTTCCAAACGCGCCACCTGCATCGTGATGGTCGAAGCGCCGATAGGGCGCGCGCCCGTGGTGCTTTGCCAGGCGGCGCGAAGAACCGAGAAGGGGTTGACGCCGGGGTGCGACCAGAACCACCGGTCTTCGTAGCGCACGACCGCGTTGAGCGCCTCGGGACTCACGCGGTCGAGCCGCACGGGAAGGCGATACTGCCCGTCGGAAGCGGGTTTCAGGTGAAGGAGTTCCCCGTTCGCGTCGAACACGGCCTGAGCGTAGGGGATCGATGCCATCAGGGGCGGCGCGGGCATGAGTTTCGCCCACGCCCAGAGGCCCGCCGCCAGAGAGGCCGCGGTGCCGAGCGTAAGGGCGACGGAAATCGCAGTGGTGCGCAGAAGTGCCATGGGGGGACGGGCGAATAGGTGGAGCTCGAAACGCAACTGTCCTCAGAGCGGGCGTTGACGCTTGAGCCATTGTCGACCGAAAGCCCGACGCGTGTCGAGGTCCGACGCGGCCCGAATTACTCGACTTCGGACGGACGGGACGGATCGGACGTCTTCGCAACCGGAATCGCCACGTGCGCCGAGAGGCTCCCCCGTACCGCCGCACTCGAACGTGAGGCGCCCCGTATGGGTTTCGACGGGAAGCGGTCGTCGGTGCCGCGAAGGTCGTGCACTGGTACAAGAACCACGGCGTCCATTCCGTCATCGTCGGCGACGACAACTACGGCGAAGGTTCGAGCCGCGAATACGCCGCCATGGAATCCCGCTATCGAAACGTCTCCGTGGTGCTCGCGAAGGACCTCGTCCGCATCCACGAGTCGAACCTCAAGAAGCAGTGCATCTTGGCGCTCACGTTCGTCAACCCCGCCGACTACGACAAGATTCGCGAAAAGGACCGCATCTCGGCCCTCGACCTCAAGGATCTCGCTTCGGGTCGTCACATCACGATCGAGCTCACCCACAAAGACGGCTCGAAAGAACACTTCGAAGCGCAACACTCCCACAACGAAAGGCAACTCTCGTGGTTCCGTGCGGGTTCCGCTCTGAACGCCGTCACGAAGGGCTAAATCGACTTCCGAGTGAACGACGGAAGACTTCGTCCGCAGCCGCAAGGCTTGATGCGGCTGCGGCGAAGCCTACAAACGTTCACCCGAGGTTCTCCTCGAAAAACCCCGACCGTCGTCCTCGAAAGACGGTCGGGGTCTTTTCGTTTCAGGGCGGTAGCACCAGGGCCCGCCGCTCAGGCCTTTTGCGAGTCGCGGAAAGCCCGGACCATCTCCACCGCGCTGACCGCATTCGGGATTTTCTCGGAATAGAGAAGCTTTTCTTTAGATTTCGTCTTTTTGTCCGTGCTCTCCGGTTGAGCTGACGGCTTCTCTTGGTCCAAGTGATCCCAGTGATCCAGCATCTTGCCGAAGTCCCAGAGGAAGAGGTCGGCGACACGACAGGGCGGAGTCGATTCGTCAAGAGCGTATTGCCGCTTGACCTCCTTCAGAAGTTCCTCGGTCTCCTTCGCGTTTATGAACTTATCCCAGGCGTCGATCTTGGAGTCTGAGCTCGATTGCAGTGTTTGCAGCCCCGTCCACCAGGAGATTGCCTGAAGCCCTCTCATTACGAATGTGTCGTAGGCCGGCGAACACGCGAACATGCCGAGCAAAATTTTCGAGATCAGCGTTTGGGTGATTGGCCTCGTCGATTCGCGCAAATCCTCGGATGCGTCGAGCAGGTAGCAGCTCAGGGTGTCCCAGAGCGGCTTGACATGGTCGGGGTGGGTGGCGTCGAGCGCATAGCGGGACGCCCGGGCTCGTTTCCACACGTCGCGAACAATCGGGACGAAGAACGACGGGTTGGTCTTCAGCAAGAATGACGAGCCACGCATCATGCCGAAGAAGCCGAGGTAGGTGCTGAGGTGTACGGAGGCATCGAGAAGCAGCTCCTCATCGCAGTCGGCCTGAAGCAGTTGGTTTTTGTTCCGCTTGAAGAATTGGTAGCAGATGTCCCAGGTGTACTCTCGGGACAGGTTGGAGTTTTCGGGGAAGAGAGACATTTCGGTTGAACCTTCGGGTGAGGGTGGTCGGAAAGAAGCGTACGCCTCCCGTTCGCACGAAGTCCGCAAACGGGAGGCGTATCGGCCCTGTAGGGCTATTGTCATACCGGAAGGTCGTCAAGTGTCAGCGGGTTTTGTCCTCCCGAACCGTCACCGTCCCGCTCGTTCCCCGCGCGCGCACCGCACGCGTGAGGAGCGACTCGGCCGCGGCGGGCGCCGTGCGGAAGGTGCCGGGCGTTGTCGCGCGGACGCGGTACGCGTAGATCGACTCTTCGCTCGTGACGCGCTCAAGAAGGAAGCGGATGCGGTCCTCGGCGCGTTCGGTCGAGATCGCTTCTTCGCCCGTCACGACTTCAACGGGCGTGCCCGGAGCGTCGGCGAGCGAAAAGCCGCCCGGAAGCAGGTCCGTCACCGCAATTTGGCGAAGGAGATCCCGCACGTCGAATCGCGTACCGCCGTAGCCGCGCAGACGGATTTCCACCGTGACGAGTTCGCCGAGCGCGAATTCTCGGGCTTCCTCGCCTGCGGCGTTCAGGTAACGTCGCTCGATTTCAAAGCCTTCGCGCACGGGCCCCGGCGCCGCGTCGCGCGCAAAGCCCGAGCGGATTGCACTCCAGTAGAGACCGTCAAGCGTCCCCGCTTCGGTTGCGTCGATCCGGAAGTTGAGGCACCCCGGCGCAGTCACCGTGACGCCGTAGGGCGTGCGGTGCGTCTCGGCCCGGGGCTCGAACCCTTCGGCCCACTTCGTGCAGACGGGCTCGGGAGCGGTATCTCGGGCCTCGGGCGCATGCCCCAACGTACCGCTTCGCATGAGCGCGCGTACCGTGAGGGCTGCGTCGAGCGGTCGCAGATCGTCGCGCGAAAGCGCATCGAGGGCGGCTTCGGTCAGGCGAGTCTCCAGCGCCAGGAGTTTCGCCGCGTTCGCCTTTCCGGAAAGTGCGGAGTCGGGTCGGGCGGCCGCCTCCGCAAGCACCGTCGTCATGCGTGCGAGATCCGTCGTGCTGGCGTTCGGATCGATCTCGGCGGGTAGCAGCGTCCGGGCCGCGTCCTTCATCCTCATGAGGTCGGCCGCTCCCGCGAGGTACACCCAGAGCGCGTCTCCGGGGGCGCCCGCAAAGCGTTCCGTCACCGTGCGACGAAGACTTTCGAGCCTGTCCGCGACGAGCGTTCCTTCGCGGGTGAGGACCCAGAGGCCGTAAGCGCGGTCGCGCGCATCCTCAAGCGTTTCGGGAAGGTCGTTGAGCGACGTTTCAAGCGAACGGCGAAGCGCGGGGATCTCCTCGTCAACGGACGGATCGACCCGTCGCGCGTCAAGCATCGTCATCAACGCTTCGGCGCTCGTCGCCGCGTCGGGATCGCCCCCGGGGTAGGGGCTCAGACCCCGAGCGCCCAAGTGTTCGCGAATCGACGCGCGCAGTGCGGCAAGGCGCGCCGCCCGTTCTTCGGCAAAGGCGGGACGCTTGTCGTTCGTGTTCGCGTCCGTATTACCGTTCGCAGCGGGACGCGGCGTCGGTCGGTCGACTTCGCCTTCGCCCGCCGTGGCGGGGCCGTCCGCCGCACGCCAGAGCGTTTCGTCAAGAAGCAACAAAGGCGCCGCCGCAGCGAGCCGCTCGTCAAGCGTCCCCCAGAGGGCGGGGGCCGACGCGGAGAGGCACCCCGACAAGAGCGGCACCGGAAGGCGCGAAACCGAAAGACGCGTGTCGGCTTCGATCGGGTAGAGCGCACCCGGCCAGGCGATTTCCGCGCCCTTCGCATCGAGCCGCGCCGAGGCGTTCCCGGTCGTCGAGGGTTTCGCGTTTGCGCTTTTCGTACCGAGCCGTCCGCCCGAGCGGGTCGTCTCGAAGAGCGTCGCAGGACGTACCGAAATCGTTTCGTCGACAACGGTCTTGAGGTTGTCTGCCGCAACGTTCGCGCGCAGCGTGAAGAGCCCGGGCTCCGAGGGCGCCGTGAGGGTGCCCGCAAAGGTTTCCGTTTCTCCCGTGCGAAGCGTCACCGTCCCCGAAGCGGGTTGCGGCGCGAAGTTGGGCGCGTCGAGCGTGACGGAGGCCTCAACCGTTTCTTGCGTCGCTGGGCTCTTTTCAGCTTGCGCACTGCGCGTTATGAGGAACGCCCCTCGGAAGGTGTCGCCGGGCGAGAGCGCGGCGGGCAGAACGGGTTCGAGGGCGAGCGGCGGCGCCACGGTCGCGGCGGCGGAGGCCGCAACGAGGGCGCGCCCCGCATCCGCGGTACCGGCAACTTCGGACTTCGCATCGGGTTTCGCTTCGAGCGGCTCGGCCGTTCCGACCGCAAAGATCCGAACCCGACCGTTGAAGCGTTCGGGAAGCGTCATGTCGAACGTTTTCCCTTCGGGGCCCGTCTCGACGAGCCCGCCCCACCAAACGGCGGTTTCGACGCCCGTGCGGCGGAAGGGATTGGTCATCGCGCCCATGGCGGCGCGCGCTTCGAAGTCCCCGCCGAAGGCTGAGAGCGTGGAAGGCAACGCGGGAGCGTCGGGCATCAGGTACTCGATCAGTTGGCGCGTTTCGACGCCGAGCGCGCGGTCGTCGAGAACGGCGCGTGCCGGATCGGGCGTCGCGTAGTTCGTGAGCGCCAGAACGCCTTCGTCGACCGCCCAGAGGAAGACCTTGGCGGGGCGGTCGGAGGCAACCGTCACGGGAATCGAGCGAGGCGAGTCCGTGCGCTCGGGCGTCGTGATCGTGACCTGCGCGGTGCGCAGTTCACGGTCGATCGAAACGTGGAGCACCGTTTCGGTGTAGCCCTTCAAGAGGCGCGCGTCGGAAAGCGACGCGTTCGAGGGGTCCGTTGCCGCGGTCTTCATCACGGCCGCGTGGAGGTAGTGCCGCCCCGGGGCGACGCCTTCGGGCACGGTCCACTCGATCGTGTTGTCCCCCGCTTCGACGTCCGCCCAGAGGGCGTCTTCGACCTCGGCGCCTTCAAGCGTCAGGAGAGCCTTGCCGCGGTAGGGGGAGAGAACGGAAAGCTTCACGCGTTCGCCCGCGCGTACGGAATTCTTTTGGAGGACCGCCTTCACTTCGGCCGTTTGCAATTCCTCCGTCGAGGCTTCGAGCGTGTCGGCCGCGACGTGGTAGGGAATGCGGCCGAGCGACGTTCCGTCCGCCGCAGCAAGCTCGACGAGGAAGTCGCCCGCTTCGGCGGTCGGGAGCGTCACGACGACGCGCCCGTTCGCCCCGGTGACGGCTTGTGTTTCGCCCGCGGGCACGGTTCCGTAGGATTCGCGGATCGTGACGCGACCCGAAGCGTCTTCGGCGAGTTCCGTTACGCTGCGGCGCTTCGCAAAGCGCGCCGTGAGGGTCGTTCCCGCCGCGGGTTTGAGATTCGGATCGACGAGCGCGATTTCCATTGCGACGGGCGCGTTTTGCGCGAGCCAGTCGGTCGTGCGGCTCGTGTCGACCAAGCGCCAGCCCGCCATCAGGCGCGCTGACGAAACAAGAAACGCCGTCTCTTCCGTCACGGCGCGGCCGCCTTCGAGTTCGAAACCCTCCCAATGCACGTTCGCGCGGTAGGTGGCGGGGGTGAGTTCCCCGAGGGGAAGCGTCGCGCGCGCCGCGCCCGTGCGGTCCGTTTCGACGGTCGCAATCGGGAATTCGCGGTACGCAACGACGGGAGCGGGCAACGGATCGAGGAAGTCGTACGCTTCCCAGCCCGGGAACGTGATCGAACCCGCGTTGGCGGCAAAGAGCGTCCCCGAGACCGTACGGCCTTCCGCGGCCGACCCCGTACGCTGTACGAGCGAGAGAAGCGCTTCGCGGTTTTCCAGGGGCACCCACCCCGCGGGCAACGAGCCCGTATCGACCGTAAGGCGCAGCGTCTCGGGCGCGAAGTCTTCGACCGCCACGCGTGCGGTCGAGAGAATGCGACAGTCCCCGACCGTCTCGGCGCACCGGACGGACCCCGAAACGAAATCCTTCGGGATCGTCCAATCGAAGTTGACGAGCCCCTCTTTGCCCGCCCGAAGGGCGCGTTCGGCAAGCAACTGCCCGCGACCGTCGGTGACGCGCAGTTTCAGGGGGAGGCTTTCGGGCAACGCTTTCCCGTCGGTCGATGCGACGATCGCCGCAAAACGCACGGTTTCGCCCGAGCGGTAGAGGCCCCGGTCCGCAAACGCGAGCGCCGCGAGATTTTCGTTGCTCGCACGCCCCGCCGTCTCGAAGCGCGAGAGGTTCGATAGGTTTTCGTAGTCGGAAAGCGAAATCCACGCGAGGTCCGTCGTTTTCCCGTCGGCTTCGCGTTTGAGAAGAATCGCGCTCGGGCGCTTTTCGCGCTCCAGCCCTGCGGTGGAACGGAAGCGCGCACGGCCCGTCGCATCGGTTGCAGCCCGTTGCAGTACCGTCCCGTTCGCGGCCAAAAGGAGCGCCGTACGCTCGGCGGCGGGAGCGCCCGTATCAAGTTCGAGCGCGAAAAGGTCGATCGAGCGGTCGGCGTTTTCTTTGACGACGAGCCCCGTATTCGTAATGAGCACGCTCCGTTCGGTCGTCGTGCGGGCGCGGCGCTTGCCGTCCTTATCAATCACAAATCCCGTGAGCGTCACTCGGTAAAGGCCCGGGCCCTGCTCGGCGAGGAAGGGTGCGAAGTCGATCGCACCGAACCGGGTTTCTCGGGTTCCCTCCGCAGGGCCTTGCGCACCGAGCGCGATCGTGCCCGTACGCGCGTCGACCGCGGTATCGGAGGCCGCCGCATTCGTAAGTGCCCGCGGCATGTCGGCCGCCGAGGCGAGGAAAGCGTCGCGCACTCGTACGATCCGATAGTCGACTTCGTCCACGGCCGAGGCGGCGAAGGTGAGCGTTTTCGTACCCGAGAGGGCGAGAACATGCCCGGGCTGCAAAAAGTCGAGCCGACTTCCCGGGTCGGGTAACGCCACGGCCGCAGTCCACGCGGTGCGAAGCCCCGCCGTACCCGGTGCGGCAAAACCTTCCGGAAGCCGCAGAACGGCGTAGCGCCCGGCGGGCGCCGTAAAGCGGATGCGGTGTTCGACGGCGGGCGCGTCGGCCGCATCCGCGGAGCGCGCCTTCAACGGGGCGGAGCGCTTGAGGACGTTCGCATCCAAAGCGGGTACCGCCGACCAGTTCGTGTTTGAGGCGGCGTCGTCGTTGAGCTTTTCGGGAAGGAGTTTCACCTCCAGCGCGCGCACGAGCGCTTCCGTCGTGACGTTCATCGAGGTCGTCACGAGCACTTCGTACACGTCGTTGAGATTGTCGTCGCGCGTGCTCGAAATCGAAACGCCCGTCACCTGAAAGAGCGTCGATTCGCCCGGAAGGCCGAGCGCCAATTGAGCGTTCCCGGAAGCATCCGTCCCCGAGGCCGTCAACCATCCGCCCGAGCCGTCGGCCCGCACGGAGGCGGCCGCCCCGGGAATCGTCGCCCGAAGTTCCGCGGGATCGCGCCCGAGTTTCAGAATCGGAATCCGAACGTAAAACGCTTCCGGAGCGTCCTTTTCCCAGATGAAAAGAGGACGGCCGAGTTCGGGCAAGTCCGCCTTCGTCGCTTTCGGATTCCCCGCCACCCGTTCGATCTCGAAACGTCGCTCGAAGTCCGCTCGATCGACGGCGGTGGTCAGCATCCCCGAAAAAATTGCAAAACGTTTGCCCTTCGGATCGGGGTCGATCAGGAGGGCGCTTTCGTCCGAAACGAGGGCAAGCGGAGGAAGCGTTGCCGTTGCCTCCCGGGCGGTGAGACGCACGCCCGCGGGAAGTGTCAGGCCCGACAGGTCGATGCGAACGGTTTCGTTCGGCCGCCAGGGCTTTTCGGGCGTAAAGACGAGGGACGAGCCCTGAGCGCGCCAGACGCCCGGGAGTTCCGGCGTCATCCGAATGCCTTCGACGCGCGAACCCGAGCGCCCGATCGAGCGGCGGCATTTTGCGTACCAGTCGTCGCCCCAGAGCGCGCGACAGGCTTTTTCGTCGGGAAGAAGCGTCACGGTGAGGGGCGTGAAGGCGCCCGTCGCGGCGTGTGCTTCGGGGGCGAGCACCGCGCTCGCAGCGCTCGTGCGCGCCTCGGCTCGCGCTACGCCTCGAGCGTTTTGCGACGTTTCCGCACGCGTCCCCGATTCCGTAACACCGAGCGCGCGCTCGAAGGGATAGGGCTCGTTCTGAGCGGCCTGAGCAGTCTCAACGCCGTGAACAAGGGAAAGCGCGCCCGCGGATCCGAGCGCGAGAATAAGAGCGGCATCAAGTGCCGTACGCCGTGTGTACGGACGTCCTTCTACGTCGGGACGGTGTGCGAAAGCGGGAAGTTTAGACATGGTTCCTCCGGAGAAGCAGCGGCGCGAACGATATCGGGGCGTGCAGGCATGCAAACGCGCAAACCTGCAAACGGTCGAATGACGGAGTGTCCGAGGGCCGCGGTTTCTTTGAGGATAGCCGTTCGAGGAACGGCACCGAGCGCGAATTTGTATGCACTCGTACCGAGCTCGACCGCAGGCCCCCGCGCTGCCCTTGCCATCATGCGAAGTTTGCGATCGCCCAGAGAAGGGGAAGAGCCGCAACCAGCCCGATCGTCGTCACGCCCACGGCTTCCGAGACAAACGCGTCGTCCGCACCCGCACTGCGGCAGAGCACCGCAATGACGGACGAAACGGGCATGGCGGCGGACGTGATGAAAACGCGCCGCATCGTCTCGTCCATGTCCAAGGGCATCGTAACGAGGTACATCACGAGGGGCCGTACGATGAAACACGAAGCGCACACGAGTTTGAGTTCGAGCGGCAGATGTTTGAAGGGTTCGACTCCCACGCGGTGGACCACCATGCCGATGAAAAGGAGTGCCAACGGTGACGTCACGGCCCCGATCGTGCGGGTCGTGCCCGCAACGACGTCGGGAACCGGAATCGGAACCGCCACCGCGAGAAGCCCCGCAAGAAACGCGAGAAACGGAGGCGAAAGGAGCATTCGCAGGCTTTCGGACGAAACGAGGGGAGGTTTCGGGCCGCCTCGGGCCGCAACGCCGTCGAGCTTTACGGCGTAAAGCCCCACCGTCCAAATGAAGACGAGGTTCGCGAAAAAGTAGACGAGGAGGTAGGGAATGCCTTCGGGACCGTAAAGAGCGGTCGTGAGCGGTACGCCGACAAAGAGAACGGTCGAGCCCGTAAAAGACGCGACGAACGCGCCGCGCACCTCGCGGCGCACGAACCCCGCACGAATCAGAAGGAGCGAAATCGCCGTGTTGATCCCGACCGTGACGAAAGGAACGAACGCGCTTTCCAAGAGCTCGATCAGCGCTTCGTGCGAAAACTTCGAAACGACGGAGTGGAAAAGATAGAAGGGGAGCGTAAAGGTGACGATTTTCGCCGCCGCCGCGCGTTCTTTTTCGCCGAACGTGCCGCGCCGGGCGGCCCACCAGCCGCAGGCCGAAACCAGAATGAGAACCAAGACGTTCGAAAGCGAACTTTGCAGAGCTTCGAGCACGGGTGCCTCCCGACGGGCGCCGCGAACCGCAACGTGCGCCGAGAGGGGCGGCGCCGCCCGCTTCGCCTCGGGGGAACGGGCGCTCGTCCGGACTCGGAAGGCGCCTCTCGGAGAAAGTGTAGCGCGTCGCTCTTCCCTTGGGAATTCGGAAAATTCGGGGAAATCGAACCGAATAACGCAAAGCCCGAAGTACCGTGCGATACCCCGGGCTTTCCGGTTTTCAGGCCTGACGGTCGAGCATGTCGCGGTGTGCGGCTTCGCCTGCGTCGTGGCCCGCGTGACGCGGTTTGGGCCAGCGCATCGACACCGTCACGGCAAGCATCCCGGCGAGGTCCGACGCGCCGATTCCGAGGCGGGTGTTCCCCGCCGAGCGCAACATCGCGCACGCGGGTTCGACCGAGAGTTCGACGATGCGCTTCAGTTCGGCCGTGGGCCTGAGGAAGTAGGCGGCGTTGTGCGTGCGCAGAATCGCCGCAACCGGTTCGTTCGTTTCGGCGGAAAGAACGAGCGCGTTCACGACGGCCTGCAGGAGGTCCTTCTCGCGGATCCGCTCCGCCCAGTGTTCGGGGTCGTCGTTTCGGCCCCCCTTCGACTTGTACTCAACGGAGACAAGCCCGCCCGGAATCCGAATCACGGCGTCGGGCTGCGCGAAAAGATCGCCCGAACGGAAGGTGGCGCGGTCCGACTCCTTGAACAGCAGCGTGCACGCTTCGGTCGGCAAAAAAGGAACGAGCCGTTCGACGGGGTTCGCAAGCGCATTCACGGCGTCGGCGGGGAAAAAGACCGCTTCGATCGACATGCCGCAAAAGTTCGCGTGTCCGGTCGTGAGCCCTTCGATCGGACGGAAGGGCAGCGAAAGGAGCAGTTCCCCGAGCCGAACGGACGGGAGGGTTTCGGGGGCGGCAGGCGCAGTACTCGACGTCGCGGAAGTCGAGGCGGCACGTGCGGCCGCGTTCGCTCCTGCGATTGCCGATGCACCTTCCCGCACGACGTCGGCGGCCGTCTGTTCGTCGTCCGCTTCACGGTCGGCGCGGCGTTTTCCCAAGTGCGGCTCTTCGGTTCCCGAAAACCGGGCGGCCGTCGCTTCGCGCAGACGCGCGAGTCCGATCGCGCCGCGCGATTTCGGCGCACGCACAAGCGGGTCGTTCGAGGACGTCCGGACTTTGCCGCCGCGAATCGCACGCACGATTTTGAGTA
>OGFB01000726.1_pt1 | contig 15191 bp, 17 predicted proteins | sample 1570801 | NCBI WGS metagenome assembly OGFB01 (sample SAMEA2581969, study PRJEB24529) | metagenome | biome: Human gut stool | place: China | collected 2011 | reverse complement strand
CAATTCTGCTGGACATGTACTGGATGGGGTTTGATGCGCGCGCGTACCACGTGAGTAATATAGTGTCCGATATGAATGCTCTAGGATATGAGAACTGGGATGATGTGCCTCAAAAAGTGCGGGCGGATTTGTTCTACGCCAACTACAGGTGTGATGACTGAAAGGAATGATGAAAGATGACACGTTATTATTATGATGACTTTGGTGATGTATGTATCAAAAAATATAAGATTGATGGAATTGCGCGTCTCACGTCTAAACAGGCTAAAAAACGTATGGTGGATTGGTTATATGCTAACAATGTTTGTGATGCGGAAAGTTTAATTGGTCGTGCAACAAAAACAGAAGTTATGAGGCATGTGAGTATGGATGTAGTCGTTGAAAAATATCTGTTTTATAACAAAATGCAAGAAGATATTGAGTTTGTGTTTTAGAAAGGTATTGAGATGTCGTTGATTAGTTCGCGGGTGAACGCTAAGCAAGCTATTACAGGTGTTAAGGTTGATTCGAGGAAACGGAAACTCGGGGGTAGGCATAATAAGGATGTTGTGGTTGATGATGGTATCTATGATTTTGTTAATCTGAGGTACCGGGATGATATCGAACGATACAGGCGCGGTAAAACAGTTTCCGAGTGATATAGTAGGGTCATGCACTAATAAGGTGTATGACCCTACTATTATAAGGATATTTTATGAATGACACTGTTGTTTGCGGGTGCGTTTGTGCCGGGGTGTTGATGCTCACGGATTACGTGACAGGTATTGTTAAGGCAATCATTGGGCAACGTATGAATAGTGCGAAGATGCGTGAGGGCCTTGCTCACAAGTTTTCGTATGTTGTCGTGATTTTTGTTGCGTGGTTTGTGGAATTTGAGAGTGGTAGGATTGATCTTGGGTTTGCTCTGCCGTTGTTTGTTCCCGTGGTGGTTGGTGTCTCGCTTATCGAGATTACGTCCATTTTGGAAAATTGCGTGGAAATCAACCCCGAGCTAGCAGACTCTAAGATTCTGAAAATTTTTGAAAACGGAAAGGAAGCAAAATGAGTTTCGATTTTATTACGCAGTACGATTCACCCAACTACACCGTTGGACGCCCGTATGGCATTGCGTGTATCGTTATTCATTGGTGGGGTGCTCCGGATGAGCACCCGACGTTTGAGGGTGTGATTAGCACGTTGTGTAGTCTGAGTCGTGGTGCTAGCGCTAACTATGTTGCTGAGGCTGGCCGTGTGGCGTGTCTGGTTGACCCGGATAATCGTAGTTGGGCTAGTGGTGACGGTATCAACGTCAACAGTATGGGTAATGACCGGGGCATTAGCATTGAGTGTAACCCGAGGCAGAGTGACGGTGATTATCAAACCATTGGTGAGTTGATTGCTAATATCCGTAGCGTGTATGGTGACTTGCCGTTGTACCGTCACCGTGATTTTTCTGCTACCGAGTGTCCGGGTACTTACGATCTTGCGCGGTTGGACGCTATCGCGCGTGGTACTGCCGTGTCTCAGCCTAGTGCGCCCGCCGCGCCTAGTGCACCGTCGGTTGATATCGACGCTTTGGCTAATGCCGTTATCCGTGGCGATTATGGCGTTGGTGAGGAACGTCGTGCGCGATTGGGTGCGAACTATGACGCTGTTCAGAATCGAGTTAATCAGATTCTGCTAGGCTGACGAAAAAATTTTATTACTGTATGGGCGTGTCGCAATTGCAAAATTTTGCGGCACGCCTTATATTGTTTGTGTCCGAAAAAATTTTTTCTAGAGAATCGAGGTACCTTGGATGTCCTACGAAAAACAGTGATTACCAACGAAGTGAAAGTGTCCACACCGCACGGTGATTTTATCCTACAGGTGTTCGGGAAAGTCACCGACGCGACTGTAAGGCAGATAGTCAAGTCCACGGTACGGCATCGAACCGAGGGTGACGCCACGCTTAGCGGTGAGGATAGCGATATCCTTGGCAGCAACTTTTTGATTCTAGGGTACACGACTCACACCGTAATGTATGAGTGCAACGTGTTCGACTTTTTGGAAATAGCAACCGAATACAAGCAGATTAACTAAAGGAGATAATATCATGGCCAACAAGAACGACGAAACCATTGAGAACGTCAACACCGAAACCGGCGAACTGACCGAGAACGCCGCCACGCCGAACGTCACCGGAAATGGTTTTGAGCCTCAGCAGTATATCACGTTCGACTCGCATATTCCGGCCAACCGCGTGCGCATGTTCAACGCGCGTAACAGCGCCACGTCGTTGAAGAACTTGGGTGATACGCCTATCGATATCGTTGATGTCATGACTCAGATTGGCGTGCGCACTCGTTCGGGCAATCCGTGTCAGAACACCTATATTTTTACTGCTGATGGACAAGTGTATTTCACTCAGTCCAACGGACTCGGAAAGACCATTAACGACCTTGTTGATATGGTTGAGGGTGACTTCAAGACCAACACCACTAATGGCTACGTCAAGGTGCAAATCAAGGAAACGTCTCTCTCGGGCGACCGTTCCTACAAGCAGTTCCAACTGCTTGAAGCCTAGATTGTAGTATAGTGTATGGGGCCGCGCCTAGGTCATGTATGGGCGCGGCCCTTATTTTTTCGGTGGCAGTCAGACAGGTGGTGGAATTGTGGCGAAACGACAGCGCAGACAGTCAGACGAAGTGTATAACGTACGCCGTCGTGCGAAACGGTACGTCAAGAGTCTGGAAAAACAGGTCAACCAGTCCAAAAGCGCCACAGAACGCCGCGTGTTGCGAAGGTACATCAGGAATCTCAATGAGGCGATAGCCGGAACATATCGCGGCAGTGGCCGTAGCATCGACAAAAGCGTGACCGTGTTGAAGACGCTGACTCAGAAAGGTAAGTCCGGCGCGGCCCGCGCGAACTACGTTTTTCAACAGCAGATCGGTTTGGCCGGACGTGGTCGTAAAAGCGCGCTCGGAAAGTACGGCTCGCAGAAAGTCAAGATTTTTTACACGTCTACGCAACGCATATGGCAAGGCGCGCCCGCTAGCCAACGTAACAAACTTATCATGGCGGAACTTGGGGCCAGCAGTCTGGGAGAGGCGTTCGACATGGTGATGAAACGCAACAAGGCGGCTCTCGACATGGCGAAGGGCTTGTATGAGCCTATCGGTGACACCGCCGAAAACATTGCGTTTGCGCAAGGATTGATTGAAGATATACAAACCTCACCCGAGTATCTGGATTACGTTAACGAATGGAGATGAATGAGTGAAACATGGGAAATAAAAAGGGGAGACAGTACCGGGTATGCGCGGTGTATGATACTGAAACAACGAACATAGGAACCGGAGAGAACACGCGGGCCTACCCGATACTGTTTATTATCAATGATATCAGGTTTGTTGATTTGACGCAATACGACACCGCGCGTGATATGGATGATATACGGTATTACCGACATGTCAGCGATATGCTTGATTATGTCGCGGAATTGATGAACTGGGGTAGGAGTAACGATATCGTGCCGGTTATTGCCGCGTATAATCTCATGTTTGACTTGCAGCCGCTCATGTATCTTTTGAGTCGGTCGTATAAAATGGCGGTTAACGCGCAAACCAGCACCAGCGCATACACTGTAGACCTATTGGATGATAAAGGTAAAGTGGCCCTCAGATTCTGGGACACGTTTTATCTCGAAATGGGCGGTTTGCGTGCAATGGGCGAAACATGCGGTTTGCCTAAGGCCGTGGGGGATTGGGACTACTCGCTAGTCAGGACGCCCGAAACGCCCTTGACCGATACCGAGCTTTTTTACGCGGGGCGTGATACTCAGGTGATTCCGGCATATCTCGCATACCTTTTGAAATCTAATGAGTGGCTCACCGCCGATATGCTGGGTTGCCGCGTGCTGACCAAAACGTCATTGGTCAGGCAAATGGCCTATCACGAAATAGGTACGCTACGGTACAAAAAGGCCAACGGACACCGTAACAACCTAATCAGCGCTTTCGAGATGACGTGCCGACAGGAATTTGCGAAAACGTTCCAGCAATACGCCTTGCGTAAAGCGTGTTTTCGTGGCGGCCTGACTTTCACCAGCGCTAATTACGCTAATCGCGTATGGCATAACGTCGTTTCGCTTGATGTTACGTCCATGCACCATACGTTTATCAACGGACGTATGATACCGGTGCATTTTGCGCCGCGTCATACGAAAATACTCAGGGATATATGTTTTAATATCATGGCTACGCCGGTAGCAGACGTGTTGAAATACTATTACAAACCATTTGGTAACGCAGTGCATGTCAGGTGTGAGTTTGTCAATTTGCGCGTGAAAAAAGACACTATATTTTCCGAGGCGGGTATAGGCATTATCCCCGAGGGCAAGTTCACGCAAACCGCGACTAAAACCGATTTACAGGATAATGAGCTGATGAAAAAAGCTGAGGAAAACATTAAATTATCCGGTTGGTATGACCGGGCTTTAAAACCGGTTTTCGCGTTCGGAAAACTCATGAGCGCCGAAAAAGCGGTGTTGCACGTCAACGAAGTTGAATTGTGGTGCATCAGTCAAGTGTACGATTTTGATGATTTTAACGTCATTCTGGGAGAGGCCACGCGCAAATTCGCGATACCGCCCGACTACGTGACCTTGCAATCCAACGTGCTTTTCGAGCGTAAGCAGGATATGAAACATGTATTAAAGGTCTATAAAGAGGGCGAAAAATACCCGGAGAAAGTGCCTAACAGCATACCCGAGGGCATTAAGAACGAGCTTTTGAACGGTACCGCTAATACGCAGTTTCTGCAATCGTATTATAATTCCACGGTTAAAGGCATGTTCAACGGCATTTATGGTACTCAGGCAATGGACTTAATGAAACCCTCATTTGCCGTATTGAACGGCGATATCAAAATCGATAATGGTACGATAGTCAATCAGGATACCTATAGCGAGATGATACCCGATAAAATCAGAGTGCTGTACACATACGGCATGAGGATAGTCGCGGGTAGTCGCATGCACCTCATTATCGCACTCGAACTGTTGCATGAGACGTTGGGCGACGCCATACACCCGACAGGCGGTGACACCGACAGCATCAAGGCCAGCGTAGCCGAAAACGTGTCCGACGCCGATTTGTCGCAAGCGCTGAAGCCATTGGCGGACGCCAGCGATATGGCTATCAATGTCGTGCAACGTCGTAACCGCGCCAATTTTCCGGCTTTGGCGTCGCCGCTCGAATCAATCGGGCATTTTGACATCGAGACAGCGAGTGAGGGCACGCGCTGGGCCAACCATTTCGAGGCGTGGAACAAGGCCCGAATCAGCGAATCGGACGGGCATTACCATATCACGTGCGCGGGTTTGTCGCGGCCCCGAGACGCCTATCACATCGAGACGCTCTGCAACGATCTCGCAAAAGCGGGGTACACGTTCGAGGAAATCGCGCCGAACGTGCTGGGGTATAACGTTTTTGTGGCCAACAGCATTAGCCATAGTCTGCAAAAGCGCCGCCCCGAAGTCGTAGACCGATACATAGGCGACGTGACCGATTATCTCGACAACACGTCTCACGTCGATGTGCCGCAGTCCATTGCACTGTACCCGACGGGCCGTTGGCTGGGCGAAACGACCAAACGTGCGAGCGTGGAAAATCTGCAATGGTTGCGTCGCACGCAACATGTCGATATCCGTGAACGGTGGCTTGAATATGTTGACGGTGTGGGTAGAATTTTGGCAATGGATGACAACGGTGAAATGACGCCGCTTATGGAAACGGACAACACTGATGAACAATAAATATTACAGTTGGCAGAAAACATTATCGTATGATGCACCGGTGACAATGGTAATCACCGCACGCGGATACGGAAAAACCTACGGGCTACGCAAACAGTGTGTCAGCGATTGGATTAAAAACAAGCGGCGTTTCGTGGAAATCACGCGCCATGCACAGGAATTAGCACCCTTGACCGAAAACTATTTTGACCGGCTGCAACGCGAATATCCCGGGTATGTTTTCAAGTGCGAGAAAAATCAGGCGTACATTGCGCCGCGTCCCAATGAGGGCGGTAAGCCGCAATGGGAATTGCTGGGGTATTTTGTCGCAATGACTCAATTTCAGCTGATTAAAAAGCTCACATTCAACAGGGTGAAACGTATTTTTATGGATGAGGTCGTGCTCGAAAAGGATGACAAAAACCACCGGTACTTGAAAAACGAGTGGGACATCCTGACAAATATCGTTGATACCGTGACCCGTGAGCGTGCCGACACCGGCAACGAACCACGACTCTATTTGCTGAGCAACGCCTGCGATATTCTGAACCCTTATTTTGAGCACGCGGGCATTACCGGCAACCCCAAGCGAGGTTACTCATGGTATCTGGACAAGACGTTTTTGTTGCATAATCTCGAAAACGCGGAATACGCACGCGAAAAAAAGCAGACCTTGGCGGGCAGAATGGCTAGCGGACGTTTGGAGAAAATCGCTTTGGACAACGATTTCAGCACCGATGCGGATATGGAAATGGTTGCTGATAAAACCAGTAACGCCGAACATTTGTACACGCTGATGTACGACAATATCCCGCTTGCGATATGGCTGGACATGCGAGACGGTTATTACTACGTCAATCGCAAACCGCCGCGCGACATGCGCGACACCTATACGCTGACATTGGATGACCGACCGAACTACGTCATGCTCAAACGCACCTCGCCATTATGTCAGACTCTTTTTGACGCATACCGGCTACGGTACGTTCGTTTCGACAGCCTGAAAACGTACGGCGATTTTCGGGACATGTTGCGGTATTGCGGATACCGGTGATATGATTACGTCGGCTAGTGAGCGGCGCTATACCGCGACGTAGTGCACCTAGCGCGGGGACTGACACGGGAACGTGCCGCGCGGTGTAGAATTTGGTCGATTCCCAAACGTCGGGTATAAATCGCTCTCATAATGCTATAATCGGGCTGACAAACAATTATTTGTCAGCCCGATTATTTTAGGAGATTAAAAAATGGCAGATGACACCGAAAAAAACGACGTCGAAACCAACGTCGAACAGACCGAACAGCGCACCGATGACTACGACGGCTTGGCGCGTAGAATCGACGACGTGCTGACCAAGCTTGACGCATACGACAGCAAGCTGACCGCGTTTATCGAGGCGGTTAACGCTTTTATGGACGCTTCGGACGACGTGGATACTGACAACGAAACCGAGACCAACGACAACTCGAACGATACTGATGATATCGACCTCGATACGCCGATTGAAGACCTTGACCTCACTATCGACTAATCAATAAGGAGACATTATGGCAGTCAACAACAGCACCATCATGGCCAAAGCGTGGCTCTCGGCCACCAACGATTTTCAACAGCGCATCCCCGACCCCACCGTCAACGGCATCGCCGCGACCATGGACGCATTGTTCGCGCCCATGAACCAGCAATATTACAATCAGTTTGTCGATGTCCTTGTTAATCGTATCGGCATGACCTACGTCCGGGGTCAGCAGTTCGACAACCCGCTCGCACCGTTCAAGGGCGCGAAGCTTAACTATGGTTCGACCATCCAAGAAATCGTGCCGAAGTGGATTAAGGCGCACGCCTATGAAGATGACGTGGAGACTCTGCTGAAAATGCACCGACCCGACGCGGTGCAGATTTTCCACTCGCAGAACCGCCGCGATCAGTACCCCATCACCGTTAACCCGGACGAACTGCGTACCGCAGTCACCGACGAATACGGGTTGAACAATCTTGTCGCGCGTATCATGGACGTGCCGCGCAACTCGGACGAATACGATGAATACCGTATCATGCTCAATCTGCTCGCATACTATGAGAAAAACTATGGTTTCCACAAAATCAAGGTTTCCGAACCGACCGACGAAACCACCGCACGCGCTCTGCTGAAGCAGATTCGAGCGGTTGCCGGTAAACTGCGTTTCCCCAGCACCGTATACAACAACGTGCCCGTACCCGTGTTCGCGGCAAACGATGAGCTCGTGCTCATGGTCACGCCGGACGCCCTCGCATCCATTGACGTTGACGCCCTCGCCGCCGCGTTCAACATCGACCGCGCGGACATCCAAATGCGCACCGTCGTTGTCGATGAATTCCCGGTTGCGGGCGCCATCGCGTTGCTGACCACGCGCGACTTTTTCGTCTGCAACGACACGCTCTACAACACCACCAGCTTCTATAACCCGCAGACTCTAGGCACCAACTACTATCTCAATCACTGGGGCGTATACTCGGTCACGCCCGCAGTACCGGCGGTGCTGTTCACCACGGGTGACGCCACGACCGTTCCGACCATTACTCAGACGGTGAAGTCCCTTAACCTCACCGCCGAAAACAACGCGACCTCGGTTGCGCCCGGCGACACGTTGCGTCTCATGGTGGACCTACAGGGCACCATCACCGGCGGTTTGGCCGTCCGGCCCGACGCGGCGACGTTCGAACTGTCGGCCGAAAAACCGGCAGCGGCTAGTGCCGCCGCAGTGCCTAGGGCGCTGAACTCCCGTACGCGCGTGGACAACTACGGCGTGCTCCATGTCCAGCGCACCGGACTGACCAAGGGCGACGTTATCCACATCAAGGCAACCGCCGCATACACCAACCCGAGCGGCAACACCGCCGCATACACCGATACACTTGATATCACCGTCAAGTAAAAATTGCAGACACCTATTAGGGCCGGATACAATGTTCGTTGTATCCGGCCCTAATAATATTTCACGAAAGCAAAATAACCATGACACGAAAATTCCCGCACCTACCCAACGACACCACCGGTTTCCCCGGCGACAACGAGCGCGTGTACACGCAATACCAAAACAATTTCGACTACACGCGCTGGACGTCCAAGACCACACTCAAACCATGCACCGTCCGTTGGACGGCGGGCGACACCAACCGCGTCAAATGGAATGATGATACGACGCGTGACGCATGGTTCGACCGGCTGACCACCGACACTTACGAGCTAGACAGCGGCCTTAACGTCATACCCGGAGAAAGCGTGCGTTTGCCGATACCCTATCAAGCGTTGCAGTATGCCAACTATCTGGTCGTTTCTATACCCGACATGCCGGGTGAGGGCGAACAGCTGGACTACTCCGCCCGCCACGTGTCACGTCTGTACTATTTTGTAGTGGACACGCTTCGCATCAACGCGACGGTCACCGAGTGCGCCCTCGAATTGGACTACTGGACTACCTATATCAACTCGGTTGATATCCCGCGTATCATGGTCGAACAGGGCCACGTGGCGCAAGCGTATGAGACGGTTGAAACGTACCTCATGGACCCTATCCACAACAACCGGGGTCTCACCGCGCCCGAGCCGGACGCGCCCGCCGCACCCGTGATGACCGCGTCCAACAGGTTTGTCCCCTTGGCGACTGGGGAGATGTGGCTGTTGTTGGCGGTCAAGTGCACCTACACGCAATTCACCAAGCTTGCGCCGGTTGGTGACACGTTGCCCGACACGCCACCCGTCTACGCGGATACCGGCGACTACTGGGGGCACCAGTACCAAGTCACCGGGTATGCATGGGGCGGCGTGCCTAATCTCAATGACGTGTCAGCGCCTAACGCCACCGGCATATCCGCCGATACCATCCGACCCAACGGATATACGATTATCGGCCTCAAAACAGCCGACGCATACGCGCACGACTTTTTTGGCCAACTCACGACACGGCTACCTCAGGCGTACAACCTTATCGAGGCGTGCTACGTCGTGCCGCGCAACATGATTAACCCGACCAGCGGCACGAAACTACTCGGTTTCGACGTGTACCGCATCAACCCCGCCGCAACGGGCTTGTTGGCTGACATCGACTTGCAACCGAGCGCGTTCGGCTACCCGTCCGAGTATGCCGGTTTGGCGAAACTGTACACGGCCCCCTATGCGTGGTTGTCCATCACCGACGAAAACAACGAATCAGTCATACGAGTAGAAGACACCACCGGCAATCTTGCGGTAATGCGCCGCGTATCCCTCGCATACCCGTATTTGTCCGCGCAAACGTTTTTGACAGGCGTATCGGGCAACGGCAAAACCGAGTACACATGGGCCGACCTCACCAACACGCCCCACACCACCGACATGCCCGACAGCGCATATCACGCGTTATCCACTCATGATATACCGTTGTACACGCTGATGATAGACAGCGCGGTAAAATACGTCAACGACAACGACAGTAGCGCCCGAGTACAGGCACGCGAAAACGCATTGAACGCATACCACACCAGCGTGCGCGGCACCAACACCGGCAACGTAAACGCAAACGCAAACGCCGAAACCAACCTAGCCAACACACAAGCCAGTACGGCAAACTCGGTAGCCAACACCAAACTGCAAACCGACACCGCCACAAACAATACAAACCTATCCAATACCGCTAACACAGACATAACGGGCCTCAATAACAACAAGCTAGACGCGGACGTTGTGACATCAAACTTTAAGCTAGGCGCTGACAAATCCGTTGACAAATTGGTGACTACCGCCGCATATGAAGCCAACGTTGACTCAGCGGTGCTCTCAAACGTATCATCAGCGGTTAACACCATTGCTGGCGCGGCAATCTCCCTAGCCACCGCACCGGCTACAGCGGGTGGTAGCTTGGCGGCGGGCGCGGCGGTTGCGGGCGCGGGCATGTCGGTAGGACTCAGCGGCTACAACACGTCGGTGACGCTTTCCAATAAAGAGGCCGTATATAACGCCAATCTGGAGGCTATGGACAGCAAGGCCAACAACGCGATAAACACGAACCGCACCCTAACAACACGCGCCATGACCTTGGCAACCGACGTTACAAACCGCTCGAATACGCTTAACACGGCTCTTACCAATGCAAACAACAAACTCGCCACCGGCGTGACGGCCAACAACGTCAACACCGGCAACGCAAACGCGGCACGTAGCCGCGACACCGCAGTGGCCAACAACCAGCGGCAACGCGACAGTGGCATTTTCGGCGCTCAAACCGCCCTCGAACAGGCTCAAGACGTGTACGCGGCCAAACTCAGGGACTTGCGCCGCGCCGCGCCGGTGACTATCGCCGCGTCACAGGGCGACGCCCTACCCGATATCTGGGGTGTCCGAGGTCTACAGGTGCGAGTCATGACGCAATCGCCGGATATAATCAGACGTTGCGGCGACGCTTTTCTACAGTATGGCTACACGTTGCGCCAAAACGTGGAAACACCGACTCTGCTGATTAAAAGCAAGTTCACCTATTGGCGCGGTGACGCGCTTATCTATGCCATCAGCGCACCGGCACGCGCGGTCAATATCATTCGGGACATGTTCGAGACCGGCGTCACCGTATGGCGCGACCCCGATACAATAGGCAGTAGCATATACAACAACGACTAAAAGCGAGGTACGATAATGGGTCAAAAACGCAACGGTCTCAAATGGAACAGTGACCGATACTGGCAGACCGCAGGCTACAACACACGTTTGTTCACCATGTTCAAAAACCAAGTCTTGAATATGGCACTGACACGGTATCACTGGGTTAATCTGCCCCAGACATGCGACGAACGGTTTCTCGAACTGACCCTATATACGCAGGGCATTGCGACAATCGCACGACCGCGTAGCGGCACGCACGCCAATCAGTGGCTCTCGCTCACAATGGGTGGCTGGGAATCAGCACCCGACATGTACGGAAACCCGAGCAAATGGCGTGCGTTGGGTCTTAACGGTTACAGTTTCAACGTCAACAAGTCCAACGGTTACTTCTGCTGGGACAATCATTTACGCGCACCCCTTAATGATCGTGTGGACTTATGGTGTCGTGAGCTGGTTGATATTGTACGCACCATGCAACAGAACCGCGTGCATCAGAAAACGCCGATGATAATCAGTGGTGTGCAGGAAAAACGTTTGGACATGACCAACCTCGCAAAACAGGTCGGCGGCGGCGAACTCATCGTTTTGGCGACAGACGGCATACAGGACATGCACGTTCAGGCGCTGACAACCAACGTGCCGTTTATCGGCACCGAACTATGGGCAAATTATTTGAACATCTGGACTCAGATATACGGCGCTCTGGGTATCGGAAACCTACCGTTCAAAGCGGAACGCCAAATCGAGGATGAGGTCAACTCGCAACAGGACCCGACCAATCTCATAGCATTGGACGGGCTCACCGAACGCCGCAGAATGTGCGAGTACCTTAACACGCATTTCACCGATTTTGCCGAAAAACCGTTGGACGTGGTATGGCGTAGCGATAATGAAACGGCCAACTATAATATCACCCATAATCTGCAAAAACTATTCGAACTGGACAATGGAGATGATACAGATGATACCGCCCTATGATATGAGCGACGCGCCACGTGATTTCCACGCCGTCGTGACAGTCACCCTCGGTGAACTCATCACCGACAAATGGGTTGACTGGACAGACCCAACATGGCACTGGGACGCATACAACGACGAACAATACACGCGCGTATGCGAAAAATTCAATAACCATTACTGGGATAGGGAAATCGGCGTGTTGCCGCCCGGCAGTTGGAAACGTGAGGTATTGCGCAAATTCAACGAGATAATGCCAAAATACAAAATGGCATATCAAGCCCTCGAAACCGGGGTAAGCGTCCTACAGGTCAGCGACACATACGGCAAAAACCGCAACGTGTTCAGCGATTTTCCGGCGACTCAGATAGCACCACAGAATCAGGACTATGCCTCAAACGCCACGGATAACCAGTTCGAGACTTTTGTACAAGGTGATTTTCTGGATAAAATGGAAAAAATAAAGGACTACAACGACGTTGATTTAATGATTATCAACGACATGGACTCGCTGTTTTCGTGCTTCTATTCCGTGAGTTTGAACATTTATTAAAAAGAAAGGAATATATCATGTCATGCGATATCGACATCCATCAATTTCCGTGGATAACGGAATACACACCGGTAATTCCGAAAATCTACTGGGACGTTTATTCACAAGAGGAAAGGTACAAGTGGCTATGCTTAGAGTATGACAAAATCATGCACTATTTGTCCGACACGATCAAATACATCAACGATAACGAGGGCAAATACGACAACGACATAGACACCCTATACGACTTGACCAAAAAACTAGGCGCAAGTCTGGACAACGTAATCGTACAACTCGATAAAATCGTAGAAACACTACCGGTATACGACCCGACACAGGGTAAAAACGTCACCAGTAACGAGGCAATGCGCAACATGTACCGCGAACTAGCAGTGTTCGGCGCACGTACCAGCGAGTTGGCAACAATCAGCGCGGCCGAAGCGGCACAACACACCACCCTAGAAACCGCCGTTATCGGCAACAAAACGATTTTCGGTCACAACGAACCCCGCGTAACACCAATGGGAGAATAAAAATGGATGAATACAAATACACGCCATACTACAATCTACCCCTGTACACCGACGCAACACCCAACGACATGCGAGACGGATACAATCGGGCCATGAACCTTATCGATTTCAAACTACACCAGCTGGATGTACAGTTAAACATTATCAAGAATCTCAAATGAACAAGGAAAAAAATATCATGGTAAACAGCTACGACCACACCAACAACTTTAATTTGCCGCTATACAAGGACAACACACCCGCCGATTTTCGAGACGGCTACAATTCCGCAATGCGAAGTATCGACGAAAACATGCTGAACATCTCTACCGGTATCAACAAGGCAAACGCTAACCTCACCGCTCTCGGTGCAGACACCCCCGAAAAAGCGGCCACGCTAGCAACCGATATCGCAAACGGCTCGAACGCACACCACCTACTCACCTACATGGGCATTACTGATGACATCAGCGCGGGTGAACACATCAACGCAATCGAGCAAAACCATACGGACACGCAAAACAACACCAACGCTCTCACAGCGTTGGGCGCGGAAACAGTTGACAAAGCCACCACGCTGAAAACAACCATAGGTGTAGCACACCTAAACGCATCAAACAACACCGACGCGCTCACCGCACTGGGCGCGGAAACAGTTAACAAAGCCACCACGCTGAAAAACACAATCAACAACAAACAAGACAAACCACCAGTACAGACCGAACTAGTAGCAATAGGCGACAGCTACTTCGAGGGCTTCCGCACCACCACCCCCGCAACTGACAGCATGATAGCAGTCGCTAGCCGACTGCTCGGTTTGACATGCCACAATTTCGCAGTCGGGGGCGTCGGTTTTCACAACGGCGACACCACAGGAGACAACACGTTCAGCAAACAACTGGACAAAGCCGCCGCACGAATCACCGACAAAACCAGCGTGAAATACGTGGTAATCGGCGGCGGACGCAACGACCCCGACAGCCTCACCTACAATGAAGTTGCCGACACTCTCACCAAAGCAAAAAAACTGTTCCCCGACAGCGAAATTTGCTTCATCCCCATGCTATGGGACAGCACATACCCCACCGGCAAAAGCCACAACTACAGCACCATGCTAAACGCCGGAAACTACACCGACACATGGACTGTACAGGACGCACCCTCATGGGGCCTATACCGCGACACCGAAATGACCGATATTCACCCAAACACCAACGGCGCGGCACGATACGGCCACTACATCACCAACATCCTAAAACACCACCTCACAGCACAACCCCGAGTAGAACGCTGGGAAAGCATCAACAAAGACTCCAGCATGACCGACACCAACGTATCCGAGTGCAACGTGTACATCAACGGCACCACCGTGACACTCAACGCTAGAGCACACCTACTCAAATGGTCAACAGACCCCATCTATCAAATCAACGGCGCTAGCACCCTCGGAATCTGGAAACTCATGCTAGCATGGTTCGATGACGCAACCCCCGTTCGAGTCAAATTCGATGGCCACGTACTCAGCGTTGTAGACGTATTCACCGGTAGCGCAACAGGCGCCCCCAACAAAACACTAAACACCTACTTCACGTTCAATATCATGGACTTATAAAAAATAAACCCGCTAACCATAAAAGTTAGCGGGTTTATTATTTGCAATCACATGTGACACGCCATGAAATAATACGGCGTACAATACAACAAATTAAACAACAGACACCCCCTATCAATAGTATCATCAACCTCACAAACCGACTCATTAACCTTGACATAACGTCTACCGTTCTCGGTAAACTCTTTCACCGACACACCAT
>OGFB01000715.1_pt1 | contig 15493 bp, 10 predicted proteins | sample 1570801 | NCBI WGS metagenome assembly OGFB01 (sample SAMEA2581969, study PRJEB24529) | metagenome | biome: Human gut stool | place: China | collected 2011 | reverse complement strand
AGATCTGTCCACCGATTAGTTTTCCTGCATAACCTCCGGCATAACCACAGGTATCTTTGTCATCTACACTTTCTGACTGGACAATCAGTCCACTCTGATAACCCTCTACCGAAGATTTCTTGATTACTGGCACAAAGACATTAAGTACCTGCAGCATTTGTCCTAATTGCAGATTAAGACCGAGGATATCAACTCCTCCAAGCTTTGCTGCTCCGCCGTTTATCATTTCTCCTGCAAAACCGCCGGCACATCGAAGCCCTTTAATTGTCTTCGCCTGATAAGCCTGTCCATTTGTAATAGTTCCGGTCTGCATTGATCCGACATAGCCACCGGCTGCTCCGCCATTTGCCAGTTTTGTCTCATCTCGGTAATTGACTCTTCCTGCTACAACATTGTATCCGTAAGCATACTTTCCTATGATTGCATCCAGTTCAGCCTGATTACTTACTGTTCCATGCTCCGCAAGATCACTTCCGTAACCACCCTTTTTTCCGACAAACTCCACCCATTTATTCCAGGTTTCATAATCCATCAAGGCAAGTGGTCCGTAAACTGCCGTATTTTCTTCCGTCGGATAGACAACACTGAGTGCTCCCAGGATGTTATCTACTTTTACCAGTCCCCACAACAAGGACAGGTTTCCGGTACTTGCCGTATCAGCTGACTCCATAAGTCCTGTGAAACCACCTGCAATTTCTTTTCCATATACAGAACGGATTCTTACTGCTTTACAAGTACTCGTTGGTCCGGTATATTTTTCACCTTTCCATTTCTTTGTATTGTTTCCCCAGATGTGACCACCTTCATTATGTCCTGCATAACCTCCGGCCATACCTCGTTGTACCTGTGTTGTGGAAGCCGCATCTGCACGAACTGCACCACCACAAGGAATACAAGTCGTAGAGCTGTTTCTGATCGTCGGTACAAAGTCCTCCGCTAATGATGCCAATGTATCTGACACATCAACAAGACCACCTAAGATACCAGTATCGCCAAGTACATTTGCCACATTTCCGGGTTCAAGATCTCCCACGTAACCACCGGCTGTAATCTGTCCAATGATATAGGAGAAGTTATTTGCATTAGAGTCCTGAATATGTCCGCCAGATATCTTTCCGGCAAAACCTCCTGCATCTCCAAGAACGTCATTTGCTGAGGCATCGGATGCTGTATTTTTCCAGGTCGCTTTTACTGCAAAACCTCCAACATCTCCTGTAACATTCGAATGTTCTATTGTAGAAACAACGACATTCAATGCATCCAGCACATGATTGATTCCTATTGAGTGACCAAGTACGCTCAATCCTTTTCCAACAGAAGCTGCGGAACCAATATTCATATATCCGATATATCCACCGGCATATCTGGCTCCACTTACTGCATATGTACTATCCTGACCAAAATAATTTGAACTATCTTCACCCTCTAAATCTTTAGGAGGTGTTACCTTTGTATGTTTTAAATTTGTTACATCACAATGACTAACTTGAACTCCACTGCCATAACCAATAAAGCCACCAGCACTACCAGAATTCGTATCATCCGATTTGATTTTATTAGCCGTAACCGTAAATCCATTATCGGATTTAACTCCTGCATATTCTATTGTTGGAACATATGCATTTACTAAGTTTAACAACTCTCCAATGTTTATATTCAGCCCATCTATATTTCCTAGAATACTAATACCTTTACTAGCATCGGCCAATGCTCCAGAATAAACATTTCCACCAAAGCCACCTGCATAGGTTTGACCATTTACAGAATCTAAATTGTATACTGCGTAATAATCATTAGTTCCTCATGAACTGTTATCAACTGTACCACTTTGAAAATCTGCTGCAAAACCACCAGCAACATCTGCTGTAACACTTCCACCATTCACAAAAGAAACCGTGCAATTTGTTTCCTTAAAGGATACTATCAACCTTTTCATTCTTTTCTTCCCGTACTGCTGAAGAAACAAATCTATCTTCTGCTATTCTCAGATCTATAAGAACCTCAAAACAGCTTCCCTGGCCCAGTTCACTCTTCACATCAATGGTGCCTCCCATTGCTTCAACCAGATTTTTGGTAATAGCCATTCCAAGACCAGTTCCCTGTATCTTATTCGTCATAGAACTTTCAGCACGAGTAAAAGCATCAAAAATTGTATCTTTGAAATCTGCCGACATTCCCATGCCATTATCGCTGACTAAGAAACGGTACTTTGCATAGACAGATGACTTTGTCTCACATTCTTCTACCAGAAACTGAATTTTTCCACCTTCCTGCGTGTACTTCACTGCATTAGAAACCAAGTTGCTGAAAATCTGCATCAGATGAACCTGATCTCCGTTCACCCACTCGTGCCGGATGTTTTCTTTTATGATTGTAAGAGTCTGATTTTTTTCGTCTATCTGTGAATGGAATATGGTATTGAGTTCTGTAATAAAATCCAAGATGGAAAAATCGGTATACTTAAAAACTGTTTTTCCTGCCTCAATTTTGCTCATATCCAGAACATTATTAATGATTCCTAACAGATGCTGTGATGAAATGTCTATTTTATCTGCATACTCTATTACTTTCGCTTTATTACCGGCATCATGTCTGATCAATGATGTCATGCCGATAATTGCATTCATTGGTGTACGAATATCATGTGACATATTGGACAGGAAATCCGTTTTCGCCTTATTTGCATTTTCAGCGGTCTGCAAGGCTTCCGTTGTAATGTCCTTTGCTTTTTTCAGTTTTTTATTGGACTCCTCCATATCCTTCATTGCCTGCGTCTGAATCTCATTATTTCTTTTTTCGTATTCAGCTTTTTGCTCAGCAAGACTGCGTCTGGAAATACTGTAGAATAATCCGGCAAAAAGCAAAAGTATAAAACCTGCCATGAGTATTGTTTCAAACACTATTGTTTTCTGATAATCTCTCAGTACATTATCTACAACACTTTTTTCTACAATACAAATCAGCATGGTGTTATTATTTTCTATCGGACAGTATCCCAGATAGTAAGGTTTGTCACTTTCCACAAGTTCTACCCCCTGTTCTCTGCCATCCAGCTTTTTTTGAAGAGAATCAGCCTCTTCCTCAGTGATAGCCTGATCTCCTTTTAAATGCTTTAACAAGAAATAGTTCCTGAAAAATTTATCTTCTTTCTGATTTGTATAAGTAATATTTCCGTCGTTATCCAGCATAAACAGATACGCATTCCCGTTATAGCTTTTCACACTTAACATGGAATCTAATTTTGAATGATCATACAAGGTTCCAATTGCCGTATAAGTTTCCCCCTTAATCGTATATTCCTGACATGGAATTGCAACCAGATAACCATCTTTTTTCTTCTGGTTGTAATCAAGAGAAACCAATTTTCCAATATTATATCCGTTCCTCAAATCCAACAAAAGTTTACTTGGCATGTCAACCCGAAGTTTTGTTCCATCAGTGGTTATTGCCTTTCCATTTTCCTGGAGAAATATAAGTGTACTTTCAGATTCTTTCTGCCATGCCTCAAAGAACTTCTTGTTTCTATCCAGTTCAATAGATCTCACTCCCTCTTGAGTAAGAAAATCCTCAAGCATATGCAGCCGACTGTAGTATCCATTCACCTGCAGATCATAGGTCTGCTGTATCTGTTCAACAACTGCTCCCATACTGCTTTTCCCGTTTTCTGCGATATAGCTGTTCATCCTGTTCAAAAGGAGCTTTACAAAAATTAAGTTTAAAAAGATAAGAATTAAAAAGAACAATGGGACTATCATCTTTTTTCTTTTTGTTTTCGCCTGTTCTGTTCCCACTTTTATTTTTCAACCTCTATATAATCTTCCGGTGCTGACGGCTGCTGTCCGTTTTCCATTGCTGCGGTCCATGCACTTGATAATGTTGTGTTACCAAGCCGCCTGATCTCACATTCCGGATTTATTTTTTTCAAAACAGACATTGTGGTGTCTGTAAGAAGAATAGAGTACTCCTTTTCTTTGTCGATTTTTTTCTTATTTACTTCTATGTCCTTTAATGAGAATCCGTTTTCCTCCTGCCTGACGATTATTTTCATACCGGATGCAATTGGTAATTCATATTTATTGGTTATATGGAATTTCTCATCAGAATCAGCAAGATATTTCTCCGCAAGTTCATAAATCTCTTTGCCATTGATTTTTGCCAGGTATAATAGTGTATCTGAACTCTTTGCTGTCATCAGACCAACCCGGCTGCAGGTACACTCCCCTTTGTAAATGGAGGAAGTAAAATAATAATATGGTGCCAAAGCCAGCTGAGCATCCTTTTCTTCTCTAATCGTAGTTAAAATAGAAGATGCCGCATCACGACCGTTTTTATCATTTAGCGAAATGGAATATTCATTTTCAAAATTAACTGTGGTTTCTTCTTTTGAATCCTTACTGTTCATTGTGCTGCGAAAAGCATCATAAGCCTGTGTTTCATCCATTTCCCCTGACAATAATCCGTGAACAGCCTCAAGACTGGCATAAAATGATTTTTGAGCAGAATATCGGATATAAACAGAATTATTATTAATTTCATCTTCCAGTCCAGGTACATCTTCCATCATGTTTGGAACATCTACATTTAATGAAATTACACCCTTTCCATCTGCGATCAATGTTTGTCCTTCTTTTGAAATCATACACTCCAGGACATCGAATGCCAGGTCCAGTTTTTCCTGATCTTTTTCCAGTTCTTTGTTAAATGCAATATTCAGAGAAGGGGTCATATTTATAAAAGCTTCATCCGAAATCTGTCAAAAAAACGGTATACGAGTTAATTCTGCATCCATCTGTTCCTGAAATTCCTGCATAAGTGCCGGATAACCATGAAACATTGCTGCTTTTCCCTCAAGGAACATCTGCGTTGCAGTATTAATATCGACGCTGATATCATCACTTGTAAAATGTGAGTCCTTCAAAAATGTATTGGTTTCTGAAAAAATACGTTTCCATAACGCATCATCAAACGCGATATCCCCTGATGCACTTTCAGCTGAGCTTCTCCATTCGATTCCATCCAGACTCATGAATTCCCCAATTGCACCTGTCTGAATCACCTCATGAGCAGACCAGTCTTCTGCAAGATCCAGGGAATACGGTTTTATACCATTATCATAAAATTGTTGGCATGCCTGTGCATATTCCTTATAGTTTTTCGGTATCTTGATTCCATACTGTTCAAACAATGTCTTGTTGGCAATAATCGTCTGCGGTATACCGCAGATAGGAAGCCACTGAATCTCATTTTTTGAATTTTTATAATATTGCAATGCATAGGAGTAATACCTGGAAACCACATCATAAGAAGCAAAATCCATTAGATATGGCTCTAGATCCTGTGCATCTTTTCCAGAAAATCGACGTACGGTTATGATATCCGGCAGTTCACCATGTTCTTCAAAATAGCTGTATAAATCGGTATCATTGTTACCGGTAATAAACTCAATATCCTGATCTGGAAACTGCTCATGGATATAGGGTCCAATATTTTTCATTAAACGATTTTCCCACAGATACACGGTAAGGTGATCGTCATTTTTAGATACTGCTTTTTGAGATTGTCCACAGCCAGACAAAACAGTAATTGTTAAAAGCACACCTGGCAGTAATGCTATCAGACATTGTTTTGCCTTTTTCATCCTCGTATTTTCCTCATTCTTTCCTGATAAAATCATTAATTCAATAATTGGGAAACAATTACAGCCAGTTTTCCAGAACATCATTCAGCTTATTCATATCCAGCGGTTTCGCGATATGTCCATTCATGCCTGTATTTTTGGCCAGCTGTACATCTTCTGCAAAAGCATTGGCAGTCATGGCAACAATAGGCAGTTTTCCCTTTTCACCCGGAAGGCTCCTGATTGCTGCAGTTGCCTCATAACCATTCATGACAGGCATTTGGATATCCATAAAAACAAGATCATACAATCCTTCCGGAGAAGCTTCCACTTTTTCAACTGCGATTTTTCCATTTTCTGCTGTTTCCACTTCTGCCCCTGTCATCTGCAAAATTTCAACAGCAATTTCTCTGTTCAACTCATTATCCTCAACCAGCAGAATCCTTTTTCCCGTGTAGTCTGATTCTGACAGCTTCTCCAGATAATTTCTTGCTGTTTTTTCTTTTCTGCCTGAAGTAAACTGCCGCAGTGTAGCCGTCAGCCGGGAACGGAACAGCGGTTTTGCAATAAAAGCATCTATGCCCGCCGCCTTTGCTTCTTCTTCGATCTCGCTAAATTCATAAGATGTCAGTACAATGATGGTGATTTCTTTCCCTATCCGTTTCCGAATCTGTCTGGCTGTTTCAATTCCGTCCATATCCGGCATTTTCCAATCTAAAATAACAGCAAAGTAATCATTTTTTAGCTCATGATGTGCATAACAGCGCTCAACGGCTTCTCTGCCGGAGAGAACCCATTCGCCTGTAATCCCAATCTCCTTCAATGTGGCAACTGTACTTTCACAACATGTCTTATCATCATCCACAACCAGAACAGGTAGATTCATCAGATTTCTGTCCTGTTCTTTTTCTTTTTCCTGAAGCTCCAGATAAATTGTTACTGTAATTTTAGTTCCCTTGTGTAAGGTACTGTCCACTTTAATAGTGCCATTCATCAGGTTCACAATATTTCTGCTGATTGCCATTCCCAGACCAGTTCCCTGAACTCTGGTTGTCCGGTGGTCATCTGCGCGGCTGAAAGGATCAAACATGATTTTCTGGAATTCCGGTGACATACCGATCCCATTATCCTCAATCGTAAATTCATAGCATCCAAGTTCCGAAAATCCATTTGGCTTTTCCTCTATAGAAAAAGTAATATTCCCGCCATCCGGTGTATACTTGACCGCATTACTCATCAGATTCACAAATACCTGCTGGATTCTCAGGCTGTCACCACAGACACTCTCATGTTCAATGTGATTAATGTGTATATCTAAATTGTGTTTATGTTCATCAATCACCGGTTTTGTGAGTGTTATAAGATTATCCACCAAATCTGGCAGATTGAAATCCTCCTGTGCCAGCGTCATTTTTCCACTTTCAATACGTGCCATATCCAGCACTTCATTAATCAGCCCCAGCAGATGACGGCTTGATTTTGTAATTTTGCTGAGACATTCAATGACTCTGTCCTGGCTCTCAATATTTGCTCCTGCAATTGCTGTCAGGCCGACAATGGCATTCATCGGTGTCCGGATATCGTGGGACATATTGGAAAGGAATTCTGTTTTCGCACGGTTTGCATTTTCTGCAGACCGGTAAGCCTCTTTCAGTGCCTGACGGGATTCAATCTCTGCTTTCTTCTCCTGTGTCACATCCATGGATGCCAGCAATACCTTTTCCAGCTTTCCATTCTTCCATTCCAAGGGAATATAAGAAGCGATTTTATAAGTCTTTTCATCCAGGCTGCAATACTCAAACTTATAAATATCATTTTCACTTTTCAGTTTTTTCCGAATATTATCCGGGGCTATCAGGATATCTATAGCTTCCAATGGTTCCAGTGTCTTATATTTTTCAAGAACCTGCATCTGAAAATCATGATAAAATCCCAGAGGTTTATATATCATCTGTCCATTCAGATTGTAGAATTCATATCTGTCATTTTCCAGATCACAGACAACAAAGCGGTCAACCAGACGCACAATACTCTGAATCAGCTGCTCCATGGAAGCATTATCCGCTGCCATCTGCAGATGCCGTGCGCTCTCTACCTTTGCCTCTGTGATATCACGCAGAAAGATCATGGCATATTCTGAATCCTCTATTTCGCCACGTATGACCACATTGCGGACCCATCGTTCTTCTCCATTCAGAGTGATACGGCACTCTAAAGCCAATTCGGTTTCCAGACCCTTCAGCCTTTCTGCAATATAACCACGGTCGTAAAAAGAGGATACCGCCTTCTTATCTGTCTCCACAACATAGGAATCCACAAAATGACGGATCAGTTCATCCCATGTATGACTCTGTTCAAAGACTGTCATCAGGGACGGTTCAACCTTAAAGGTATCAAAAGTATTCGCTTCCAGATTCACATAATACTCGCACAGGTCTGCTTTCGTAAAAGCCCGGTGGAAAGCAGCAGATTTTTGTGCCTGCATGGCCTCTTTTTTTTCCGCATCAATATTAATAAAAATCCCGGCAATCCTGCTGGCAGAACCATCCAGACGGCGTATTACTTCTGCCGATGCCCGAAACCACTGGTATTGATTATCCTTCATTCTCATACGATACTCTACCTGGTATTTTATCTGGTTCGTCTTATCCTTAATTGCCGCCTGAAGCTGCACCATTACTCTTTCTTTATCCTGTGGATGCAGAAGATCTGACCAGGATTCCAGTTTATTCGGAAAGTCCAGAGTGTCATGATAGCCAAGCATTTTTCGGAATTCATGACTCCAGTTTGCATTCACAATCTCACTGTTTTCGTCACAGTCAAAATACCAGAAGCCGGAATAGATAGCCTCATTGAGCAGTGCCAAATTTACATGATCCCAGTTGACCTGTACGGACATAACCCAGATCTGTCTGCCCGCCTCATCTGTCGCATCCTCTTTACAAAGCCGTACATTATTCACTGTACCGTCTGCTGTAAGGATCTGTGCTTCCCCTGTTCCGTGAAGCTGCAAAAAACGGTCTCGCTCCAGTATATCTTCCTCGTCATAAAAGAAGTTTCTCAATGAGCCTTTTGTCTGTTCCATGAAAGTATCGAATGTATATCCTGTACTATGCAACAGCAGATTATTCACAGACAAAATAGACAGGTTTTGGTCATAAGATCCTGTCATTATACCTACCCCGCCATTATTTTCCAGTGTTTTCTGTACGGCCTGTGACATGGCCTGTGTCTGCCCCGTTACAGTCTCACCTAAAGAATATATTTTGTCTTCATAATTTTTCATTTTATAAAAATCCTCTCTCCGTCTTATGCCTTCTTCATCCTGCTTTTATCTGTATACAGAAAACCTGTCCCTGCTAGTACATCGTTTCGTTACCCATTTTTGCATACAAAAAGGACACTTGCCAAAATCTGCCAGTGTCCCTACTATACAGGTTTGCCTTTAAAATAATCTCTTTTTTTCAAAAAAACATACCACGTGGTTTTCCTCACGTCAATAATTTTTTTAAAAATCTACACATATTTTACTTCTATTTTTGCGGATATTCAATCTGTGTAAGGCACAGCTGTACCCCCGCCGCTTTTGCTTCCTCTGCCAGGTTTCCAGATCAACAAAGGATTTTGGAAGCTCCCATCCATGTGCTTCTAATAAAGTTTTGTTATACGTAATGCCTATACAGCTATAGACTGACGGAAGCATGTAAATGGCACCATCATCTGAGACATCCTGCAGCCTCTTCTTCCTGTCCTGCACATATACCCAACAGGCAATACTACTGGTCTGAGAGATAATTCCTGTTATAATTTTACCTCTTTTTCTCACATGCTCTGATTTGATCTCAATAGGGTAGAGAGAAAATAAATATTTTCGCCCCTCCCATTGAACCGTACGTACGGGTCTCGTATACGGCTCTACAACTTATATTCCAACTTTTGCTAAGTAATAGGATAAGGGATTGAGCAGACCAGCTCCATCTTTTATCCTATTTTCAAGTAAATCTTTACTGATAATGAAATTCACCACGTTCATTCCACTTCTTCTGTACCACCCAAGTCTTGAATTTGCAACTTTATGAATATCTTCCTGACTGAATCCGTTTCGGTTCTTCCTGTTTAGATAACTTAGGTTTCTGTAGATGGTTTTCGGCTTCTTCCATTGCTTCATGACTATCATTCTTATTTTGTGTCTTAGCCATTGTCCAAGCTCTTCCACAAATTGCTTCATCAACCCGATTCTAAAGTAATTAATCCATCCTCGCACAATCTCATTTACTCGCTTGATTGTAACCACAAGAGGTCTTGCTATTGCTTTCCCTCTCTTCAGATATTCACTCAGCTTCTTTTTAAGCTTCTTTTTCTTTTCATTGGTAGGTTTTACTTTCCACTCTCCACCGTTTTTCAGAAATGTGAATCCTAGGTATTTGCTTCGCATCGGTCTGACTACTTTCGTTTTTGCTGCATTTACTTTTAGAAATAGTTTCCGTTCCAGCCAATCACTTATGGAGTTCATCACCCGGTTAGCCGCCATTTCACTTTTAGTGAAAATTAATACATCATCTGCATACCTTGTAAAGCGGAGTCCTCTATGTTCCAGTTCTTTGTCCAGCTTGTCCAAGTAGACATTTGAACATACGACTGAAAGAGGACCTCCTTGCGGCACACCGGTAATAGTTGCTTTTTCCAAGCCGTTTTCCATTACACCTGCTTTCAGATATTTCCGAATCAGATTTAATGTGGTACTGTCATTTACTTGTTCTCTTAGTATCTGAATTAATTTGTCGTGATTTACCTTGTCGAAAAACTGTTCTATATCTATATCCACTACCCATTCATACCCATCATTCAAGTATTCCAATGCCTGTCGAATGGCATCATGACAACTTCTTCCGGCTCTGAATCCATAACTATAGTCACTGAATATCTCTTCATAAATATCAGATATAGGCTGTGCTATTGCCTGCTGGATAGTTCTGTCAAGTGCTGTGGGTATTCCCAATGGTCTTTTCTTACCATTGTCTTTCGGAATGTATACTCTTCGGACTGGTTTCGGTATATATGTTCTGTTTCTAAGAGATGTAACGATTTTCTCTCTGTTCTCCCTTATATAATCTCCCAGTTCTTCTACAGTAACTCCATCAACACCACTCGCACCTTTATTAGCAACTACCTTTTTATAGGCTCTGTTCAGATTTTCTTTTGACAAGATCACTTCAATCAATTCCATTGTTGTTACTCCTCTGACTTATCCTAAAATTCATACATAACACCCCTCTAAGTATAAACAGTATTCCTCGGTTACGTTCCTACTTTTCCTGTCCACTCGATTTCTGGCTCATGTATTATTTTAAACATAACGATTCGTACTATAAATCGTTTCAGTCCTTCGGCTTTCGCCTACTATGACATCATCTGACTCCCTCTCTAAACCTTTTTCGACCATACCTTTCAGTATGTGAGTAGGGTCTCCCGAGGTAAGACGCTAATCTTTCGTTCCACAACCTCTTGATTTACAACTTCGGTTTACGTTTACCTTTTGGGCTTTGGTTTGTCTAGCAACCTTACCCACCTAATCGCCTTATCAAGTTTCTGTACGTAGGCTCAAGAACTTTGTTACACCACTTCCTTCATCCATACCATTACTGGTACCGACTTGTGGTTCACTACACTTGGCGGTAAATACCTGTGACCGGACTTTCACCAGTAAGATTAGTGCCATGCTCGGCACACTAGAAAAAATGCCGTAACCCTTGTGGTTGCGGCATTTCTTTTCCTGTGATCGGCTCTTCTTTTTGTTTCCTTCGCTCTGTTGCCTACTTGTTACCTACCTGTTTGCCTATCTTGCCATTTTCAAGGCTTCTCACCGTGTCTCAAATTACTTTCTCATTTTTTGATCTAAACTAAGAAAAGTACCGCAGCCCTTGGAACTACGGTACTTTCTAGGTTTGTTGACTCTTTGATTAAAAAGGTTTGATTAGAACTTTCCAGCCTTAGCAGCTTCCTCAATGGAAACAGCTACTGCAACTGTCATACCAACCATCGGGTTGTTACCAGCGCCGATGAGACCCATCATCTCTACGTGAGCCGGTACAGAAGAAGAACCAGCGAACTGTGCATCAGAGTGCATACGTCCTAATGTATCTGTCATACCGTAGGAAGCTGGACCTGCTGCCATGTTGTCCGGGTGAAGTGTACGTCCTGTACCACCACCGGAAGCAACTGAGAAGTATTTCTTACCTGCTTCAAGACGTTCTTTCTTGTATGTACCTGCAACCGGATGCTGGAAACGTGTCGGGTTTGTGGAGTTACCTGTGATAGAAACGTCAACGTCTTCTTTCCACATGATAGCAACACCTTCCGGAACGCTGTTAGCGCCGTAGCAGTTAACTTTTGCACGAAGTCCTTCGGAGTATGCTTTTCTGAATACTTCTTTAACTTCGTTCTTGTATGGATCGTATTCTGTCTCTACATATGTAAAGCCGTTGATACGGGAAATGATCTGAGCTGCATCTTTTCCAAGACCGTTCAGGATAACACGTAATGGTTTCTGACGAACTTTGTTAGCTTTCTCAGCGATACCGATAGCACCTTCAGCTGCTGCGAAGGACTCATGTCCAGCCAGGAAGCAGAAGCACTCTGTTTCTTCTTCAAGAAGCATCTTGCCAAGGTTACCATGTCCAAGACCTACTTTACGTGTGTCAGCAACGGATCCAGGAATACAGAATGCCTGAAGACCTTCACCGATAGCTGCTGCTGCGTCTGCTACTTTTCTGCATCCTTTTTTGATTGCGATTGCAGCACCTACTGTATATGCCCAACAAGCGTTCTCGAAACAGATCGGCTGAATGCCTTTGATCTGATCGTATACATTAAGACCTGCGTCTTTTGTGATTTTCTCAGCTTCTTCAATAGAAGCAATGCCATAGCTGTTTAAAACAGAATTGATTTTGTCAATTCGTCTCTCATATGATTCAAATAAAGCCATTTCCTGTTACCTCCTAAATTATTCTTTTCTTGGGTCGATAATTTTAACAGCGTCTGCAACACGGCCATACTGACCTTTTGCTTTTTCCCATGCAGTATTCGGGTCATCGCCTTTTTTGATGAAATCAGTCATTTTTCCAAGGCTTACGAACTGATATCCGATGATCTCATCATCTGCATCAAGAGCAATACCTGTTACATAACCTTCTGCCATTTCAAGGTAACGAGGTCCTTTTTTCAGAGTTCCATACATTGTACCAACCTGAGAGCGAAGTCCTTTACCAAGGTCTTCAAGTCCAGCACCTACTGGAAGTCCTTCTTCTGAGAATGCAGACTGTGTACGTCCGTAAACGATCTGAAGGAAGAGTTCTCTCATAGCTGTGTTAATCGCATCACAAACTAAGTCAGTGTTCAGTGCCTCCATAACAGTAAGACCCGGAAGGATCTCAGAAAGTTTCCCGTGTCAAAACTTTCTCCGGTACATCTTGATTTAATATCAAACAATACAAGGGCAATTGCCTCTTTCATTCTTCTGCTGTTTGAAGCGGGAAACTTTCGATGGATTTTTAACGCATTACTTTCCATCGGCAAAAGAAGCATACTGTAAGTTTCCTCATCACCTTTTCTGATTTTTCCAAACTCTTTTTCCATTTGAGAGTATATTTTTTCAAACTGATATAACTGCATTTTTCTTCTCTCTTCCTTTAGTTTTTATCCTCATTTTTTTCAAAAAACACTTGACAGGATAAGCAATATATGTTGTGTAAGCCTTGAATATAAACACATTTCAAGGAGGCACCCTATGACTCAAAACTTTTTAGCTGACTTAAAAACAACACTCGAAAACTGCATTGCTGAACTGGATGAACTTCATTTCATGTTCTGCCAAAACCCGGAAGCTGATTTCACAGGAAATCGTAAACTTTCTTTCCATGATTATATTCAATTTATGGTTCAAATGCAGAGTAAATCTGTTTCAAATGAAATCCTGGATTTCTTTGAGCATTCACTTGCAGCCCCTGCAAAATCTTCTTTTACCCAGCAGCATTTCAAACTCCAACCGGAAGGATGGAGCTTTCTGTTCCATATTTTTGTGGAACAGTGCAGGGAACTTTCTGATCAGCCCTATCACGGCTATCGCCTTTTAGCATGTGATGGTTCCGATGTCAATATAGCACGAGACCCAGAGGATGAAAGAACTTTTATCCATGAAGGCGAAAAGGGTTACAATGCGATTCACGTCAATGCTCTTTACGATATCATGAACCATACTTACTGTGATTTTCTGGTTCAGGGAAAAAAGAAGCTTCATGAACGTGCTGCACTGAATACCATAACTGACCGTTATCCCGATTCTGTGCCGGCAATTTTAATGGCAGACCGGGGATATGAAAGCTTCAATGTCTTTGCTCATCTTATTCAAAAGAATATGAAATTCATTATTCGCATGAAAGACATCAACAGTAACGGCATTCTTTCCGCTTATGATCTACCTGACAGTCAGTTCGATACCCATATAAAAACCACTCTTACCAGACGCCATACAAAAGAAACTCTTGGGGATCCCAATACGTATACCATTCTTCAGCAGACTACCGATCTGGATTTCCTGGATGAAAACTGTACATATTATGATATCGAATTCCGTATTGTTCGTATTCTTCTTGATAATGGGACCTACATCTGCATTGCCACAAATCTTTCGGAAGAAGACTTCCCCTTAGAAGAGATTAAAAAGCTTTACAGAATGCGCTGGAGCGAGGAAACAAGCTTTCGTGAGCTGAAATACACCATAGGTCTTGTTAACTGGCATAGCAGCAAGTATGACGGGATCCTTCAGGAACTCAATGCCCGGATGATACTATATAACTTCTGCGAATTTGTGACAGCTCAGGCCGTTGTGAGAACACGAGATAACACAAAGCATATCTACAAAATAAATTTCGCCACCGCAGTCAACATATGCAGGGCATATCTGAAAAACGGCGGTGACGAAACTGAGATCATGCTCCTCATACAAAGGCACTGACACCAGTCAGATCCAACCGTAAATACCCTATCAACCTCCGACCAAAGAGAAATAGGGATTTCATGTATCGGGTAGCTTAAACCTCATCCCTATTATACTTCTTAATGCGGCAGATGTGCAATCTGTCTTTTCGGTATACCTAAAAATATTTTTGCAGCATATGTGAGTATTTTTCCATAATGTACAGTACAAGTTCTTCCATGACCGTCCTTAACTGAACAATGTTTCGGAAGATGTGATATACTTTATTTCGTTATTTGAACTTAACTAAATGACATTGAATATTTGCTTTTACTACTTGATTTTTCTTCTTTGTTCCTTTAACATTCATTTTAGATACCTTTTGTACTCTTTAGATTTTACCAACTGGCTGGTCAGTAATAATCTAAATATACTTGAGGTATTTTTTTGTGTCAATCTCTTGACCTATTTAAAGTATACAGGAAGCTTTCTGTAATAAAAAAATGATTTCTAGTTAATTTATTCAAACATTATACTTCTCCAGTAACAAGATACTTTTCTAATTCTTTATCATTCCCAAAAGAATAAAAGTTAAAGCAACTGTTTGTATTGTTGCCTTTGGCACTTTCCTGTTTACAAAGCGTATTGTCACAGTTGCCACTATGAACAGGAACAATTCGTAATGTTTCTTCGCTATCGTTGTCTCTGATTTTTACAAATAAATCCTGTCTATCATTTAATGGCTGTCCACATATACAACAATAAAAATCTGATGGCTTTTTCATAAGTACTCCTTTCAAAAACAAGAAAAACTATTGCTGTATAAACACAGTTCTTCCCCTTGAATTGGTTTTGTTATATCCCCTCATCTAGGGGAAGTACTGTATTTGACTCATTTAAGA
>OGFB01000695.1_pt1 | contig 15767 bp, 16 predicted proteins | sample 1570801 | NCBI WGS metagenome assembly OGFB01 (sample SAMEA2581969, study PRJEB24529) | metagenome | biome: Human gut stool | place: China | collected 2011 | reverse complement strand
TTTGAAAAATCCGATTCAAAAATCGCGAGTTGGTACCAGCTCGCACTGCTTGCGGCGTAGATATTCCCGTCAACTGCTGCGTCAGAATTTTTTATCGCAAGTCAAGAAATTAGTGCAACATCCAAACATCATATTTGCAATATGCAATTCAACGCTGTTGCTGTTGCATTAAAAAGTTGAATTGCTATAAATCACTTCAGCTTTGCGAGAATCTCGTCTGCACTCACGCCGCTGGCCAACAGCTTTTTCAGCACGTCCTCTGCTTCAGCTTTCTTTGCAGATTCCGCTGCTTTGGTTTCAGCCTTGACCTTCTTAGCTTCGATTCTGGCGATTTCCTTGTCGATAGATTTCAGCTCGGCTTTTTTGGTTTTTAGATCGGCTTTCAGTGTATCGATATTAGCAGTGATAGATGCAATTTCAGTGGCAGCGGCTTCCTTTGCAGCCTGCTTTTCAGCGAGCTGTGCAGCAAAGTCAACGGTTGCTTTTACGGTCTTGGGCTTGTTCTTGCTTCCTTTGGGACGGGGCATATGTGACACCTCCAAATATTTTGATAGCTTCAGTATAACACCCACTATAAATAATCGCAAGGTATCTCCATCAATGCGAATAGGCTGGTTTTGTCAGCCACCATATTTTGCCATATCGCCGTACAACGCAGGGAAAACCTCTTCCCACCGCTGTTCTTCCGCAAAGGCTTCAGCCAATGCCTCACACATATGATAATCATGCTTATCATCCGGAATGACTGCGTAAACTGCCTGTTCAAAAGATGTGTTAGAAATGTTCTCGCCATTTGCAAGCTTCTGGCGGCAATCTTCCATCACGTCCATAATCGCCTTATATTCGGGTTCCGTCAGTTCGTTTTCAAAAAGTACTCGATCCACAGGACTCTTTGCATAAAGAAGGTTTTCTCTAAATTCAATGTAGTCCAGACGTTCTTCTAAGGTATCAAATGTTCTTTTCATGTTGTCCTCCTAATTTTTCTTTACAGATTGAAAATCATTTTCCCAACATACTCAGCGATTTTCAAATCTTCTTCCGTATTGATGTCAACTGCTTCAAACTTGCTTACTAAATAAATATAGGGTTTTCTTCCGATTCGGCATCTATATTTTTCCAAAGATTCCTTTTTGATACCATACAACCCTGTACTTTCTTCAACAACCGGCAACATATCTTGACTACGCGGCAGAATTCCCGGCCGATAATTGATTGGTGTGCCATTCAGCCAGTAAAAGCCATGATTTTCTGTTGCTGTAAAAACAGAATCATAAACTTCACTTGCAGTCAGGCGATTAACACATTCCTGAATCGTTTCAGGCTGAAGATATGGAGCTGTTGCAAAGAGCTGAAAATAGTAATCATATTCCGGGCAAAGGTTGTAATGATAGACCAGAAGATCATTTCCGTTTGCAGTGTTCTGTGCTAATTCAGGCTTTCGTTCCAATACATGAAATCCCATTTTATCAGCATACTCTGCAATTTCGCTACTATTTGTATCAATATAAACGTCATCAAAAACCGCTGCCGTTTTTACATGTTCGCAAATATATTGATAAAGTTTCTTCCCATTCAAGATGCGAAGGTTCTTACCGGGTACTCTTTCTGAGTTTGCTTTAATCGGAATAAAACATGCCGTTTTCATGCTGCCACCTTCCTTGCAAATGGACGAATGTTTTTATTTTTCACTCGCATAGAACCAGAGCGAACTGCGACAAGTGCTTTAATTTTCATACAATCCTCCTGCTTTATTTCTTTTTTATAATTCTTTTTGCACTATAAAGCAGTGTATAATACACTTTTCTATAGCACATTAAAACGGCTACCATCGGAATCAGAATCAAGATATAGTGTTTAGAATAAACATATAACCACGCTGTCACGCACAACATAAGCCAAACGAAAAAGGATGTAAAAATACTTTTCTTCGGTAGCACATCTTGCGTATGACTTGCTCGAATTGCAAAAATCAGAAAACTCGAAAGAGCTGTGGCAATTGTTGCGCCTTGAACACCAAACAATTTTACAAAGACAATGTTCATCACTGTATTTGCAATGGCACTGATCACAGCCGATTCACCCATTGTTTTGGAATCTTTTTTTGCAGAAAGGATTGCTCCCAAATAACCAGAGGCCGTATTGATTACACTGCTGATGATCAAAAAGGGGACATACTTCCATGCAACAAAAAAATCTTTCGCATATAAAATATGAGCCAATATACGCGTTGTCAGTATCAGACCAAGTGCCAAAAACGACATCAAGGCATCCAAAATCTGAAATGTCTCCTGATAGAACGCTTTGGAATCCGCGTTATACTCTTTTACTGCAGAGATCTGCCACGCCTGCAAAAAGAGCTGCTGTATCGTATTGAGAATTGTTGGGATCTTATAAGCAACAGATAAAATACCATTTGCAGAAACGCCAATCAAAAACGACACCACATATTTGTCCGATGCACTATTGATCCACCAGCTGACAGCCGTAAGAACCAGCGGTGCACTGTATTTTAGAACCTCCGCCTGTACCTGTTTGTTGATTTCAAGATGCGTATAATTCCATATTTTCAGCCGAGCTGCCAGATAAATTGCAGGAATCAGTTGGGACGCACAAGAAGCAATAAAGAATCCAGTGACTCCCAGTTTGAAAACCAGAAGAAGCAAAATATTCGTTCCTACCAGACAAATCGTGCTGATAATTCCGGCAATTGCCATTTGTTTCACAGCTTCGCATCCCTTTGCAAACTGCGTCAGAAGAGAATAAAGCAATGTTGAAATAAAATATAAAAGAATCAGCAGTTCTTTTTCCGCAAAAACACTTGTAATTTGAAAAATACTATTAAATGCTAAAATTGCCGCAAATATGAATGTCGCAACTGAAATGCGCCGCAATCCAATCGAAAAAATATCGGCCCGGTCATATCTGGAATCCATGCTGTAACGCATAACACCATCGACAATATTCACTGAAAGAATTGGAATCAGAAGCGAAACAGTTGAAACAGCCAAATCATATGTTCCATATTCTTCTGTCGTCAGAACGCTGGTGTAGAGTGGAACCATCAGGAATGTCAAAATTTTGGTTGAGAAACTGCTGATGGTAAGAATTCCTGTATTTTTTATCAGGTATTTATAGCGATTATCCATCCTGCCACCTTCTCAATCCAAAATTGCATCCAGCGTTTCCGGTGCATCCACATCGGAAAGTTTATCTTTCAAACGGGCTTCGCTTAAAATCTCGTTGATTTTCTTTGTATTGGCCGCAGCGGAAGGATTCCCACTCAAATCGCACAATTTATAGAGGAAATGGATTTTCGGCTTTTTCTCCTGCAACATACTGACACTCAAAACACTTCCAGAATTGACCGTCAAAAAAACATGATTGGAAAAATCACGACCTAGCTGAATCGCTTCCCAAGGAATTGCGGAATTTTTATCCACATTCAACCCGGCAGAAACAAATCGGTCGGTGGAATCACGCGGATGCACTTTAACGATCAGATTTTCAGTTCCAACCAGCGCAGCCACCTGCTTGATTACATTAAGTTCACCGACCGGAGCGCCGCCCTCAAAATCAAATACACTGGAAAAGAAAATATACTTTTGAGGATAAACCGCCGTTGACGTATCAAACAGCTTTGAAAGAACTTGTGCTGTTTTTCCATCTGCCTCAATTCTGGGAATCTGCACCGGATTCAAATGACCCTCGTACAGCTCCGGATAAAAACAATAGAAATTTTGCTGACACTCTAAAAGTGTTTTCTTTCCTAGAATTTTCCGTAGTGGGTTTACGATTTTATCTTTTTTTGCTAGATACTCTCCATCTGCATAAGAGAAGATACCCTCCTCAAATCGAGAGACTTTAATTTGAGGATTCTTCTCATAAAGTTCTGCGAAAACAACTTTAAGATTGTCAAACTGATTATAATAGATCAGTTCATCATAAAATTCAGATTCAAATGGATTTCCATAGCCGTCTTTTCCAGTTATCTCACATGAAAAAAGTCTGCGATTTTCATGTGAGTCTATTTTTTGCTCTTTCATTTTCTCAAAAGAACTCCAAAAATAGCACTGTTCTAAAACGCCCCAAGATTTAACTCGCGCTACAATATTTTCCGCATTGCGTGAATGGTCAGAAAACACCACTGTAACATTTTCATGAAAAAATAGCGTATTTTTTAACTGAATTGCTTCTATCAGTTGAAAATAAGTATTGCAGATAAATATGATTTTTTTCATTATCAGTTCCCGTATCGAAGCTTTCTTCTAATATTTAAAATTTTTGCCGTTTTAGAAATCCCCAGAGTCCTAATCATTCCATACGCAATTTTTTGCTTTACAGTTGCAGTATAGTGCGCAATTCTTTTCTCAGCTTCTAATTTTTTCAAACATTCTTTTTGCTCAGCTACACTACTAAGCATAGTCAGCTTTATCAATGATTCGTAGTATCCCTCTGCCATATTACTGCATAGCAACTTTTTCAAATCTTCTGATATCGGATAATTTTCTATCAATTTGATGTTCTCTACTGAAGCTTCAAATCGATTATTCCATGCTTCGAACGAAACACTTTGGGTAATTTGCCCAACTCTTCCAATTATGTAGGCATATATGTCTTCTGGTAAAATTTTAACCATCCGTGCCTTCAAAAGAATTTTGTATGTCGTAAAAACGTCTTCATATTTCTTTCCTACGGGAAATCTTTCATTCTCCCACAGTTCTCTTCTATATGCATATCGGATGGCCCACCATAAATATCCGCAATCCAACTTTAATACGCTTGTTAAATACTCCTTGCCCGATAAAAATTCTTTAGGAGAAAGCCGGTTCAAATTTATACAATGGCTATACATTTTTTGAGCTAATTCATCACCTACAATGCTGACACCAAATACAACGATGTCCGGTTTCCTAACAACTTGCTCATAAATATGAGAAAGTGCTTCATCATTCAACCAGTAATCATCGCTATCCAAAAAAAGAATATACTCACCATTTGATTTTGCAATTCCAGCATTACGAGCCGCGCTCAAACCAGCATTTTTTTGATGATAAGCTTTAATTCTTGAATCCATAGCCGCATACTTTTCGCAAAGTGCACCAGAATTATCCGTTGAACCATCATCAATTAAAATTATTTCAAAATCCTGATATGTTTGTTTTATAACACTGTCTACACATCGTCCTAAATATTGTTCAACATTGTAAACAGGGATAATCACACTAAATGTCATATCTAGTTGTCTCCGTTTTAAAATTTCATAAAGTGATAAGGAAATGCGCCAGACCACTCCGGCCTAAAATAAGCAATCGTCAGGAAAACTATAAGCACCGCACTTTCTATACACAAACGTAAAATTTTCTGTACTTTAACATTGGAAATATCTCTTAAAAACAATGGTGTCCATATCATATACATTGGCGTAAAAAGGACTGCAAGGCGGTTAAATATCTTCATTTGAACTGTTAAGAAGCAACATAAAGTGGCGATTCCCATACAACAGAACAATGTTCCTTTTGTTCTTTCTAGCTTGATTTCATCGTCCCAATCCTTTTTCAGGAAAAGACTACCAATTAACCATAGTAGTCCATATGTCAATACATTCAGAAATGAACCAAAAAAATTAGAGCTTCCCCAAACAGATGTTTGATAGTATAGGTATTGTGGAAACAGTACTACAACCACCTTAAAGATCACACTATAGAATATAAAAGCCCCCAATACAAGCGGTATCCATTTCACCAACCGCGTCTTATAGGATTCATCTGTATTGATTGGAATCAGCAATAATATAAATGCTGAAAATGCCACCGTATGAAAAGATGCAGCTATAAGAACAAAAAGTATGAATTTCAGCCTTTTAGCTTCAATCAATGCATCAATCGCAAAAGTCAAAAATGCAAATGCTAAATATCCGCGCATAATATTCATTGCGTCTGGCATACATAGGAGAATCCACAAGTAGCCACTGATTGCAATATCGCACGAGTATTTATATATAAATCTGCTGATAGCTCCGCAGATAATCAATCCAGATATAGCTAGCAGAAACTGAGGTTCTTTTGTGATATAGCTTAATAGCTTGCAAAAAGCAGAAAACCCTACTTCATATCGATATAAAGAAATCTTATTCCATGAAACTTTAGCAATAGAACGGTAAGCTCCGCAATATACAGGTGTATCAACACCTACATGCTGGTCTCTAAATGCAAACATTAAAAAAGATAAAACGAAAAGGCTCCATGCCATAAATTTTTTATGCTGATTAGAATGTAGCAATCGACCAATAAATAAGTATGAAAATGCTGAAACTAAATAGATTGCCATATCATCTTACCCTCGTTCTAAGCACGACCTATAAAAAGAATATAAATAATTCCAACCCATTTCATTGTTATAACAGCTAGATTTCACCTTATCATACGCTTTCAGTTTATCTCTGTCTTTACGATAAGCTGCCAAAATATTGTCTGCCCAAACTTTCGAGGGTTGATTCAAGTCAACAGTCGTCACAATTTCAGTATCAATTATTGCTTCATCAGGGATTTCAGTTGAAATTACACACGGAAGATTACATGCCTGAGCTTCTAAGACGCATATTCCAAGACCTTCAAACTTACTTGGTAGAAAAAAAATATCTGCACCTTGAAGAAATTCAGTCACATTTTTTTGTTCACCCCAAAATCGGACAATATTATCTAATCCTTTTTGAGCAACATAATTTTTCAAATCTTCCTCTAACGATCCATTGCCAACCCACCAATATTCAATCTGATGGTTCTTTCTATATAAATCACCTATTACATCTACAGCAAAATACGGATTTTTCTGTAGCGCAATGCGCGCAACTGTACAAATCACAATTTTATTTGAAGCGTTATACTTTTTTCTTATACGCTCTCTGCTATACGCATCAAATCGAAATTTTTCAGTATTGATTATATTAGGAATCAAAGTGCATGGTGCTTGACCAAACATAGCTGTCGCTGCTTTACTTGAGCAAGCCGCATAATCAGACGCTTGTGCTACTAAGAAAGGCAAAAGCATTCTGTTGCGAATTTCTTTTCCCTTTGTTTCACCGAGTTTAGAATTATGACTATGCAAAATTCTTACTGGAACATTCATGCTCTTGGCAATTTTCATGAGAGGAATTGTAATCAAAAGAGTGTTGTTGTGAACAATATCATATTTTTCCTGCTCGAAAATTTGGCGACACGCAGTACAATGAGCCTGAATTTTCCTTATGGGAGGAAGCGGTAAAATCTTTCCACCATGATTTTTTATTTCATCCGTATATTCTGCTGACATTTTTTGGGGGTAATAAACAGCAAAATCTATCTGAACTTTTTGGGTATCACTTTCCCTTAGATAATTCATTGCAAATGCAGCAACACCATCAGCGGCAGTTAAACGTGTTACCACCATCAAAATTTTTATTTTATTCATTAGACTAATCGTTCCTTTTACAATTTTACGAAAAAATCATCCACATTCAAATCTACTTTCCTCATTATAAGGTATCCGCTATTTTTAGCTTTTTCCCAATCCGATTTTCGCAAAACAACTGGACTATTTGCTCCAACAGGGAAGTTTAGATAGGTAAGATAATCCATCTTATCATCTGCAAAAGGTGACAGCATAACCAATGTCTGAAAAAAGGATTCATCGGGACACACGGTATTGCAATAAAAAGCGTAATACTCTTCATGTTTTGCAAGGTATTCCATAATCCAATCTACTGTATCGCGTCCAAGTGCCCACCATGAACTTCCAAAATAAAACTTGACCGGCAGCTGTTTTCGTTCAAAAAGACGCCATGTCCGGTTATATCCGCCTGTAAGCTCCACCCAGCTTCGTTTGATGACCTTTTGTACGATTCCACGGCCAATTATTTTTTGTGAAAAATAGATTTGGTTTCGCTTGTCTAAATTGTTCTGTTTATGGTCTCCATAATTTTTGCTATTCCAATACTGAATATAATTTTTTCCATCCTGACTCTCGAAAAAGCGGATGATTTCATTCACAGAACAAATCGGCCAGTCCTGTCCACTAATCAACCAGTAATAGTCATACCCCCCCCAGAAGTAGAAGCTAACAAAAGATTTATCGTTGCATCTACCTGTGATATTTTTGCCCATTCTACTGACACGCGCTTTTCTTCTGGAAGAACAAAGACATTTTTTCTGTGAACAATCTGTTCTTCAAAATATGCTTTCTTATCAATATGCAGATAGCAGTCAATATCCGGATGATTCAACTTGTTTAGGAGAAAATTTATCTGTTTAGCATTCTTATGGCATTGAATTAATACTGCTATTTTCATGTTTTTCCTCTATTTGCTTAGCTTCACTCTCTGTTATAAATCCCGCAGGAATCGTCTAGTTTTATGAGCGAATATCCTTTCATCTATATTTCTTGTGTTCACGTTATGAATGCAACACCTGATAAATCATTTTGCGCAACTTGTTGGGCATCACGCACACCAGTGCATGCGGCAATGCTCCCGTACAAAAATCCACCAAACTCGTCCACCCACTTTTATGTACCCACCAGTGGAACCGTAGCATCGCTTTTGCATATGCAGCTCCGCCACGGCGGAGATACATATCGGTCGGCGTTCGCATATAAAGCAGCACATCCGGTAGATTTTGTGCATTACAACCGTTTTGCAGCATCCGAATCCATAAATAGTAATCTTCAAACAGGTGGTATTTTTCCTGATAACCACCTGCGCTCTCAACTGCGCTTTTTTTGAACATCACACAGGGATGATTGAAGGGACATCTTTTCCGAGAGTAATGGATAATTTCATTATTGTTACACGGGATTGTACGTCCACCTGTTATTTGGTCTGGACTGGTTACAAATTCCAAAAGCGCCCCGCTTGTTATATCCAGTTCTGGATTTTTCTCAAATAACTCAACTTGCTTCTGGCATCGGTCCATTACGCTGATATCATCACTGTCCATCCGAGCAACCAGTTCGTTTTTGCAATGTTTGATTCCCTCGTTCAATGCATTGCCAAGTCCACCGTTCTTTACAAGACGAACGACATTTAATGCCGAACCCATCTCCTGCTGTTTTTCCGCAATTGCCGCATCTAAAGCGTCATTCAAAGGGCCATCGCAAACCAGTACAAAGTCATCTGTTGGAAATGTCTGTGCCTGAATGCTTTCAATGGCCTGCCTTAAATACTCCGGTGCCTCCTTAAAATAAACCGACATCAAAACACTATAATTTTGCATCTTCACACCATCTGTATGTTGCTTTCACATTCAGTTGCTTCTTGAGACACCACTTTGCTCTCACGCAACAACACGATACTCTCCTTCCGGAACTCTGGATCAATCTTTCCGTCCACAACGCCTTTGCGCCCCAACACGACCTGAACACTTTTCCAAATGACCTTCAGATCGAATTTCAGACTGACGTTTTGGACATATTCCCGGTCATAGTAGACCTTATCGTACATATCCACAGTGTCCCGTCCGTTGACCTGTGCCCAGCCAGTTATCCCCGGTGTCACCTGATACACACCGTACCAACGCCGCAGGAAGCGAATCTCGCGTTCCGTATACACCAGCGGACGAGGGCCAATCAGGCTCATTTCTCCCTTGACCACATTCATCAACTGTGGCAACTCATCAATGCTGGTATCTCGCAGAAAACGTCCTAGCCGGGAAATGTACATTTCCGGACTTTCCAAATCACCAGTTGCCACATTCTTCGGAGCCGAACTCTTCATCGTCCGGAACTTGATGATGTTGAAGCAATGAGCCCCCTTGCCCACGCGCTTCTGTAAAAAGAAGATTGGCTCATCCGGTGCACTGATTTTTTGGGCGATACTCACCACCAAGAACAGAGGTGAAAGTAAAATCAGCGCCAATGCTGCCAGAACACGGTCGATTACAGACCTTACCGCAAGATATCGCTTCTGCTTCTGGGTCAAATGGACATAGTACGGTCCAAAATCAACGTGGTAATTCAATTCTTCCATGTTTTCCTCACACTATTATCCTGCTTTTGCAGGTTCTACCTTTTCTTTCAATTTGAGATATGATTTTTGAGATTTCTGGTTCTCCCACCGCATCCCAATCTCATCCAGCTTTGAGATACGCTCCTCTGTCAGGACAGCGCAGCTTTTTTCAGGATTCTGTCGGGTATACCGTTGCCGTTTGACCCAATTTCCGAGATTGTATCCGTTCGGTGACACGTAATCAGCCGGGACGTTCAAATCGCCGTGAGCATCAAAGTAGCGCTTGGCTTCCTGATATCCTTCGTTCCACTGACGGTCATTGCGGTTGCCCCAGTACATCCCTATTCTGTTGAGCCGTTCGACCTGCTCGTCTGTCAGCTTTCCTTTTGGGTACGCCCATTGCTGACTTGCGACCCATTGCCCCAGCCGTTCACCAGCCGCTGTCACATAGGAACGTGGGATATTCAGGTTGCCGTTTTCCTCATAGTAAGCCGCAGCCAACGCATAAGCCTTTTCCCATTTGGCATCGAAAATGTTCCACACCATGCCGATCTCATCAAGCTGTGCGATGCGTTCTTCCTTTAAGCGTCCGTTCAGCTTCTGCTGCCGGGTCTTGATGATCCACTGCCCCAAGGGGTAACCGTCTGGGTCGGTGTATTTGCCGGGCACCATCAGATTTCCGTAGGTGTCGTGGTATTTCTTTGCGACCTCAAATCCATGCTGCCACGCGATTTCCTTCCGGTTGCCCCAGACCATCCCGATGCTGTCCAGCCGCGCGATCTGCTGCTCGGTCAGATTGCCTTGGATCTGTCCCTCGCGCACACGGCGCTGGGTCACCAGCCACACACCAAGGCTCAGACCCCCGGGCGTGGTATACAGTTTCGGGACGTTCAGGTTGCCGTGCTCTGCATAGTAGATGCTGGCCTCAGAGAAATAGTGCTCCCAACTGGAAGAAAGGCTTGCCTGCAGCTGTTCGAACAGTACCCGGCAATCGTGTACCTGTTCGATGACCTCAAAACGCTCGGTGACGACCTTATCGCCCTCGCCGTTGGCATAGAGCCGGTAGACTGCCTCCTGCATCTCGCTTTGCAGACCGGAAATGCTGGTCAAGCCCTCGAAATTGTTGACCACATCCAGAATCAGCGGAGCTGCGGTGTCCCCGGCGGTCAGAGCACGCCCAATCTGCTGCTTGTAGATAATAGGGGAGATGGTAGGTCGGAACAGAATGACCCCGGAAATGCCTTCCACATGGACGCCCTCGTTGAGCATATCGATGCAGAACAGCAGCTTCAGGCGGTTGCTTGTGTCCGTCTTGAAGTCCGCAAACGCCTTGTCCGTGTTCGGGTCATCCGAGTAGGCTTCGTACACCACCACATCTGGGTTGACCCCGGCGAACCACTCCGGCACATGGGAAACCATCTCGTCCATGTGCTCCTTATTGGTGCAGAACACGATGTACTTGCCGGACTTATTCGTGATACGATGGGCAAAGACCCTATCCAGACCATCCGCTTGTTCCAAAGCACGGCGCAGGGCGTCCAGATACTTCTGGTTCACATCCTGAATGCCCGGTGTCCGCAGGTTGTCCACCCGTGCCTGATACTTTGCAAGCGTTTTCTGGTACTGGTAAACGGTGGTCACATATTTCGGGGCAGGTAAAATCCCCCTGACGACTGCTTCGCCAAGGGTCATGTCACTCGCAACACGGCTATCGAAAAGCTCTTCGGCCATATCGCGGTTATTATCCAGATATCGGATGTTTGTTGCCGTCAGCCCCAGAAGCTTTGCATCCGGGCATAACTTTAATAAAGCCACCGTGCTTTCGCCCCAACATTCAGCACCGGCACGGTGGAATTCATCGAGTATAATATAGGCAGGCCTCTGCGCTGCAATTTTCTCCAGCTGTGCCTGCGTGCAGCACATCAGTTTGGCGTAGGTGTAAAAGCGGACGTTTGCCAGCGGAAAGCCCGGGTCGTTCTTTTTCAGGCTTTCCAGCTGGGTCTTGAAGATATATTCACTTGGAGAAAGCCAGATCACGACCTTCTCCGGGTTGTCCTCGATCAGCTTGAACGCAATATAGCTCTTTCCGGTGCCGGTCGGATGAACAATGGCGGCTTTGCCATATCGCTCCATCATCCGGACTGCCGCATGATATGCTTTTTCATTGTGCTCAAACAGCTGCAATGCCACTCTGCCCACCCCTTCCCGCATAAAGGGGTATCCTCCACAGTGAAAATGAAAGATCGTGGCTAAAATTGAGCGTTATTCCAACAGATTCGGCGCTTTTCTGCCCCTCATAGACACCTGATGGGAGAATATCCGGTTCATCTCCCGGCGCTTTCGGGTCAGATCAGAGTGCACATAACGCTGCAAGGTGATGTTGGCATTGGCGTGTCCCAACAATTCGCTGAGGGTCTTTATATCGCACCCCGCCTGCAGACAGGTGGTAGCAAAGGTATGGCGCAGCGCGTGCGGACGTACCTGCCGGACAGTTGCCTGTTTCAGATATGCTTTGATGCTTTTCCGATAGCAGCGGGGTTCGGTGGGCTTAGACTCGTTGTCAGATAGAAACCATGTGGAATTACTGGCGTTTCCGCGCAGCTTTTTCAGCATAATAAGTAGCTGTTTCGGGATTGGAATTTCCCGGCGGGAGGTGCGCGTTTTAGGCGTCTGGATGACCACCTTTGTATGCCCGTTTCCGCAGGGAATTCGGCAGACTGTCCGGTTGATTTTCAGCGTTCCGAGTTTCAGGTCGAAATCGCCCCACTGTAAGCCGCAAATCTCGCCAATACGCAGCCCCAATTCCACCCCTAATAATAAGCCAATTTTGCGGGGCGTTGGGTTCTCCTGTACATAATGATAAAGCCGTTGCTGTTCCGCCGGGGAGAAAGGCACAGATGTTTTATCAATGGCTTTTGGCAGCGATACTTCCAGTTCCATTGGACGGATCAGGCGCAAGTGCGCGGCATATTTGCAGATACGCCGCAGCATCGAGAGGCATTCCCGGGCAGAGGAGTTCCCTAGCGGCTTGTGTGCGGCATCTATCGGCGCAATGATCTGCTGCATAGCCTGTTCCAGAAAACTTTCCTCAAGAGATGCAACTGGCACTTTACTCAAAACCGGAAGAAGATATTTGTGCAGCGTGTACGAGTAATGCGCATAGGTGGATTCTTTTACTGCATTCCGCTGGGAGTGCAGCCATACCTCAGCCAGTGCTTCAAAGGTTAGGTCGGTTCTCTTTAGATTGTAGAAGCCTGCCTCTGCTTTCTTTTGAATCAGCACACGTTTGACCTCAGCATAGACCGTGCCATAGACGTAGCCCCACTGGATTTTCCCCTCCGGTGTACGCGCTTTGATGTAGCGGCCTTCCCACCGGCCATCCTTGCGTTTGTGAATGTTTTCTCCCCGTCGTGCCATTTCTGTTTCCTCCTGCGTCTTGGACACCCTTCTGACCACTTATTCTGTCCACCTTCGTTTTTTGCTGGATTTTTCATGCAGAACTGGGCAATGTGCAAAAAAGTATCGGCTTCTATAAGGTTTTTTCTAAGGTCAGGTGGGATACATTTGTACAGTTTCCTATTGATTCCCAGATATAACCATGATAAAATAATAGGAGAATTCAAACAATGATGTCGAAAGATCGGTATCCTCCATTTTCACTGTGGAGGATACTTTTTTGTTTTATCGATAAATATACTTCCTCACGAATACGCAATTGCGTATTCCCTATGCTATGAAATATTCTCGCAGTATACGCAGTCGCGTATAGCAAACAGCACGACCTTCTGTACCCTTGCTATCACGCTGGCAGGGTTCTTTTCCTGCGCCCTGTTTGATGAATTGGAGCAGGAGATCAACCCAATCATCTTCTTTTTAGCGTAATAGAAAAGGCACCGGAGCCTTCCCTACCCTTTGGGTATGTAGAAAGTTCAAGTGCCTTTTTTCGTTTTTGAGGTTATAGTCGGCTTAGCAGGCAAAATCAACCGGAATCCGACCAAAATGTGACAACTGCGTAATTGACAATTAAAACCAAATGCAGTATAATCAGATTGCAAACATCTTTTTAGTGTTAAGCGTTCCAAATAAAACTACCGCAAAACCGTCTAAAAAGTGAAGGAGGTATTCCAATGCATAATGACTACGGGTTCCGCCGTGAGAAATACGTTGATGTGGACGTTTGCTTTACTCCGGATGGCAAAACACTGGTCATAAAAGGTATCCCCATTCACTGCCACCCATTGGACATCATCCGATTTGGAGAATGAACATGATTCAGTCAAATAGTCGTTCTTTTAAAAACAAACCGCTGAGCAATATACAGCAGGCACAATTCAGCATCGGCTGGAGATTTTGTCCTGTTTGCGGTAATAAGCTATATCAAAAACTTGAAGGGTGTTCCGGTACACTGCAAGTAAAATGCAGTAAGTGCAAGGAGACCCTGAGGCTTGATCTGGCGTTCAGACGCCGGTGATTTTCCAGTCATTTTAACAAATACGGGTGCATTGCACCCTGAATATGGACTGTTCGCTCCGAGCAACGGGCCATTGCCGCAAGGCAATGAATGAAACGCGCTCCAAATAGCCGGGCAACAGCTGATTGAGAGATTTTCTTTGAAGATCCCTCAGTTGGCTGTTGTCCGGCTATTTTTTTAGCCTTCAGGTAGCCTGCTCCCGTAAAAAGGAGCAGGCTTTATGTTTGTCCGTTTTTCGTGGATGCCCCAAGCGGCGAAATATCCGTAGCCTTCCAAATTTTCGACTTTTTACGCTTTAGCGAAAATTTGGAGGTTACATATGAGTTTCAATAATGGTAATGAACGTCGCAAGCTGAACGCAGAGTGGGAGCATCTTCGTGTGCAGTACCGCGAAGCTGGAATGAGCGAAGACGCAATTCAGGCTATGTATGAGTTTGATCTGAGCGTTCTTAACAGTGAACGCGCCTACGCTACCAACACGGTGGCAGTCTGTGATGGCGTTGATGACGTTGATGCAAGGAAAGCAGCTGATCTTAAGCAATATGAGGCTGCAATCACGGTAACGGATACCTACCACGAAACCAAAAGCCGCTTCACATGGATCGGCGAAATCGAGAATGAACAGCTGCTATCTGCTCTTGAAAATCTATCGGAAGATGACCTCAAGCTTTTGACCCTTTATGTTTACGAGGGTTACACAGAGAGCGAGATTTCTAAAGTTTTCAACATCTCACAGCCTGCAATTCATAAGAGAATCGAGAAAATCACTATATTTCTGAAGAAGTTTTGATTTCTGGTTATAATTTGACCCTTTTCGATGGCTCGTAAGTGAAGGGACAATTTCCCAAGTGGCACCTGCCGCAGGGAAAAAAGTCCGACTTCATGGTCCTTGAAAACTGAATAGTTCCGTCATCTGGTACTCCGATAATGATACTTCCGTAATTCGCGGCCCGGTCACAAAGCAGACGGGGTGGCTGAAATGCCAATGAAGCGGTACAAGTCCGCTGCCAGATGTTTATGCCCCACTCGCAGGGAGCCGAGGGCGAATATGCGAGACCTTAACTTATTATCGCAATTTTCAAAAAAGTGCCTATCAAAACGGCATATTTGCGATATGCAGTTTGCGGATGTTGCTTGGGCATTAAAAACGCAAACTGCTATAAATCAGGCGTGGCCGAATGCTGTTTTCGGTCTTCGTCCACGCCTGTTCTTTTACATATTTATTCACTATTCACTTTTACTAACACGGAGGTACAATTTTGCAGCAAAACTGGAAATTCCAGCGTGGAGACATTTTCTTCACCCGTTTCGACAACGCCA
>OGFB01000691.1_pt1 | contig 15823 bp, 10 predicted proteins | sample 1570801 | NCBI WGS metagenome assembly OGFB01 (sample SAMEA2581969, study PRJEB24529) | metagenome | biome: Human gut stool | place: China | collected 2011 | reverse complement strand
ACACTATGCCGGTCTGGCAAAGAAAGCCGCTTATTTTGCCTTGTCATGGTATTATACTTGGGATGTTCCTTTTGCCGAAGGTCAGATGCTGGGAGATATCGGCTTGAAAACCCGTGGTTGGGGAAATGTGTCGGTAGAGAATAACCATATCGATGTATTTATCTTCGAATTTGCCGATGTGCTGCATTGGCTCTCCAAAGAGTACAACGAGCCGCGCTTCTCTGACTTTGCCGAGGTGATATCCACTTCCATGCGCCAGTTACTGCCGTATGAAGGACACATGTGTGGCATTGCCAAAGTAGGCTATTACCCGGAAGTGGTGCAGCATACCAATTGGGATTACGGACGTAACGGAAAGGGATATTACAACAATATCTTCGCTCCGGGCTGGACGGTTGCTTCTTTGTGGGAGTTGTTCACTCCGGGACGTGCGGAGCAGTTCTTGTTGAAAAAATGATAGTCTAAACAGTAACCAATATTGTATTTATGAATAAGATGATGACTTTGTTGGCAAGCGTGATGCTATTGGCATCGGCTTGCACGGGCAAACAGGCGAGTGAAAAGACTGCTTCTGGACTGGAACCTGCGAACTTCCGTACGGAAGTGGATGGCAAGCAGACAGACTTGTTTGTTTTGAAGAATAAGAATGGCGTAGAGGAAATCTTTAGGAAACGGTCAAAGAGATTATCATTTCTTGTATACTTTCAAAGATGTGGCATTTGTTCCGGGCAAGTTGGAAGCTGTAGGGTATGATAAGAATGGAAAAGAATGTTGTCGCGCTGAATTGCAGACTGCCGGCAAGCCGGAACAGATTAAACTTAGTGTGATTCAAAGTCCTAAAGGCTGGAAAGCGGATGGAGCTGATATGGTATTGCTTCAAGTGGAAGTGATGGATAAAGATGGCAGACGTTGCCCGCTGGCTAATGATCTGATACATTTTGACGTAGAGGGACCGGCTGAATGGCGTGGTGGAATAGCACAGGGCAAAGATAATTATATTCTTTCAAAAGATTTGCCTGTAGAATGTGGAATCAACCGGGCTTTGATACGCTCTCTTACGACTCCGGGAACAGTTCGTATAACAGCCAAGGCTGATGGATTGCAATCTGCCGAAATCAGTCTTTCTTCCGCACCTGTTGAAGTGAAGAATGGCTTGAGCAATTATATTCCGGGAGATGAACTGGAGGGCAGGCTGACCCGTGGAGAAACTCCGTTGACTCCTTCTTACAAAGATACGAAAGTCGATGTGAATATCTTATCGGCGGTTGCCGGAGCCAACCAGGATGAAGCGATAAAAAGTTTCGATGATAATGAATTGAGTGAATGGAAGAATGATGGCAGGTTGAACAGTGCATGGATAACTTATAGTTTGGAACGTGCGGCCCGTGTGGATGAAATTTGCATGAAACTTACCGGTTGGCGTTTGCGTAGCTATCCTTTGGAAATATATGCAGGTGATGAACTGATTTGGAGTGGTGAGACTGAAAAGAGTTTGGGATATATCCACCTGAATGTAAAACCTGTATTGACAAATGAGATAACCATTCGTTTGAAAGGTGCCAGCAAGGAAGGTGACGGTTTCGGACAAATTGTAGAAGTTGCTGCCCCTGCTGCGGGTGAGTTGGATTTGTTTAAGGCAAAAAATGGCGATAAAACCAATCACGAGTTACGCATTGTTGAAATTGAGTTTAAAGAGAATTTGTGGCAATAGAAAGATAGGATAATACGTATTTGTCAATAGGTAAAAGGTTGGTTGAACGAATAAACAGGAAAATGAATGAATTTCTATTCTCCGGTTTGTTCGTTCATCTTATTTTTGTGAGAAATTTGAAATGCAATAAAAGAAAAACACTATAAATGTCATGAAAGGAAACAAACTTTGTTTATGCTTTTTGTTAGCTGCCGGAGTAGGATTGGGAGCACATGCTCAAAATAAAATAGCTGCTCCGATGAAGGATGTGAATCAAGTCGTTGATAATACACTTGATAGTTTAAATGTGGCGCGTTCCGCCCGTCCTGTTTCAGGTTCCAGCCGGAAAGGGGATAATCCGGTGTTGTTCCTTGTTGGAAATTCAACGATGCGTACCGGTACGTTGGGCAATGGAAATAACGGTCAATGGGGATGGGGATATTTTGAACACGAGTATTTTGATGAAAATAAGATAACCGTTGAAAATCACGCATTGGGAGGAACCAGCAGCCGTACTTTTTATAACCGGTTATGGCCTGATGTCTTGAAAGGAGTTCGTAAAGGTGACTGGGTTATCATAGAATTGGGACATAATGACAATGGTCCGTACGATAGTGGCCGTGCCCGTGCCTCTATTCCGGGAATTGGCAAAGACAGTCTGAATGTGACTATTAAAGAGACAGGAGCAAAAGAGACCGTATATACGTATGGGGAATATATGCGTCGTTTTATTCATGATGTGAAGAAAAAAGGCGCTCATCCTATTTTGATGTCCCTGACTCCTCGCAACGCTTGGGAAGATGCAGACAGCACTATTATTACCCGGGTAAATCAGACATTTGGATTATGGGCGAAGCAGGTAGCTAAAAAAGCGAGAGTTCCTTTTATTGATCTGAATGATATCTCGGCACGCAAATTTGAGAAATTCGGCAAAGAAAAAGTAAAGTATATGTTCTATCTGGACCGCATTCACACAAGTGCTTTTGGCGCACGTGTCAATGCAGAATCAGCAGCCGAAGGAATCCGTAATTATAAAGGGTTGGAACTGGCTCGTTATTTGAAACCGGTAGAAAAAGATACGGTTACGGGGGCTACCCGTAAAAAGGGGAATCCTGTATTGTTTACGGTGGGAGACAGTACTGTGAAAAATGCCGATAAAGATGAAAAGGGTATGTGGGGATGGGGAAGTGTTATTCACGAACTGTTTGACACAGAAAAGATCTCTGTAGAGAATCATGCGAAAGCGGGCCGCAGTGCGCGTACTTATTTAGATGAAGGGCGTTGGGATAAAATCTATCATGCACTTCAGCCGGGAGATTTTGTTTTGATACAATTCGGACATAATGATGCAGGTGACATAAACACAGGGAAAGCGCGTGCGGAATTACCCGGTTCAGGAAATGAAAGCAAGGTCTTCAAAATGGAGAAAACCGGCAGCTATCAAGTGGTTTATTCTTTCGGCTGGTATTTGCGTAAGTTTATTATGGATGTAAAAAAAAAGGGAGCTGTTCCTATTGTCCTGAGTCATACACCCCGCAATAAGTTTGATAATGGTGAGATAGAGCGCAATACCAGTTCTTTTGGTAAATGGACGCGTGAAGCGGCAGAAGCGGCCGGGGCTTATTTTATAGATTTGAATAAAATATCAGGAGACAAGCTCCAGGATATGGGATACAATCAAGGTTTGCGTGTAGTAGGAACGTATTTCAATCATGACCATACCCATACCTCTTTGAAAGGTGCCCGCATGAATGCCCGGAGTATTGCTGACGGGCTGAAAGCTACGGACTGTCCGTTAAAAGACTTTTTAAAGTAAATGAAAACAAAACAACATCGTATGAAAAATCTGTTTCTGTTTTTATTTCTATTAGTTGTCTTTACGTCAAAGGCACAGGATAATAGGGTTTCCGGTTTAAATTCCCGTCAGTTTACTAAATACTGGAAGGTTGAATCGGAATCGCCTGATTATAAAGTAACGTTTCAGGGAGATACCGCTGAGATAGTATCTCCCAAGGGATTGACTCTCTGGAGAAAAGAGAAAATGAGTGGAAAAGTGACCATTGAATATGATGCATGTGTGGTGGTGGAGTCGGATGGAGATCGTCTGAGTGATTTGAACTGCTTCTGGATGGCATCAGACCCTCAATATCCCGATAATTTATGGAAGCGCGAAAAATGGCGTAGCGGTATATTTTTGAATTGTTATTCTTTACAGCTTTACTATTTGGGATATGGTGGCAATCATAACTCTACTACACGTTTCCGTCGTTATGATGGGGATGAGTCGGGTATTACAAATCCTAAAGCCCGTCCTGCTATTCTAAAGGAATATACGGATGCCGGACATTTGCTGAAGCCGAATCATTGGTATCACATCAAAATTACCAACGAGAACAATAGGGTTAGTTATTACATAGACGGTGAGCGTTTGGTGGATTTCAGGGATGCTGAACCGTTACGGGAAGGCTGGTTTGGTTTTCGTACCACTTTGTCGCGTACTCGTATTACAAATTTCAGTTATGAATGCTCATCGCAAGAAGCGGCTGCTGTTCCTTTGCAATGGATTGGTGAAACTCCCCGTCAGGATAAGGCCGTAAGTTTCGGAGTGCCTTTTGATAAAGGGGAAGTTTTTCCGGAAAACAAGTTACGGCTATCTGCAGAGAGTGGTGAGGATATTCCTATTGATACCTGGACTTTGGCTTATTGGCCGGATGGTTCTGTAAAGTGGGGAGGAATAGCTGGAGTTATTCCTGCCGGAACAGAAAAACTGACTCTGGAAAAGGCGGTAAAGAAATCTAAAGCGAAATCCAAACTGCCGGATACAGATAAAAAGAAGTCCGTTTCTGTTACAGAAACATCACAGGGTATTCATATCTCTACCGGAGTCATTTCAGCATATATACCTCGTCAAGGCGAATTTTTGATAGATAGTCTGTTATATAAAGGTGTGAAAGTAGGAGAAAAGGCTAGGCTTATCTGCCATACGCAAAGTGAACCGGTACTTGAAAGTACTTCTCAAGTTTCTTTCACTAATTATATAGGAGAACTGAAATCTGTGACTGTAGAGCGCGCCGGTTCTGTGCGTGCGCTTGTTAAATTGGAAGGGGTACACAAAAGTCCGAAGGGTCGTGAGTGGTTGCCCTTTGTGGTACGGCTTTATTTTTATGGTGGCAGTGAGCAAGTGAAAATGGTGCATAGCTTTGTATATGACGGAGATCAGAACAAAGATTTTATTCGCGCCTTGGGAGTTCGTTTTGATGTTCCTATGCGTGAGGCTTTATACAATCGCCATGTAGCTTTCTCTTGTGCCGATGGTGGAGTTTGGAGCGAGCCCGTTCAGCCTTTGGTGGGACGACGCATACTTACATTGGGTAAAACCGGAAATGGAGAATCTTCGTTACAGCAACAGCAGATGGAAGGAAAACGCATTCCTCCTTATGAAGCTTTTGACGAAAAGAACCGTGCTCTGCTTGATCATTGGGCTTCTTGGGACAGCTATCGTCTGTCCCAACTGACAGCGGATGCATTTTCAATCCGTAAACGTGCCAATGACAATAATCCTTGGATAGGTACTTTCTCCGGTACCCGTAGTGAGGGTTATGCCTTTGCCGGAGATATAACCGGAGGCATGGGGCTTGAGTTGCATGATTTCTGGCAGTCTTATCCGTCTTCTATTGAAATCTCGGATGCAAAAACTCCGGTGGCTGCTCTTACCGCATGGATATGGAGTCCGGATGCTGAGCCGATGGACTTGCGCCATTATGATAATGTGGCCCATGACTTGAATGCCAGTTACGAAGATGTGCAAGAGGGAATGAGCACTCCTTACGGGATTGCCCGTACAACGACTCTTACCTTGATACCTCAGGGCGGTTATAGCGGAAAGAAAGCTTTTGCAGAACAAGCTAAACAACTTGCCGGACCGGGAGTGCTGATGCCTGTACCTGACTATTTGCATGCCAAGCAGGCGTTTGGTGTTTGGAGCCTTCCCGATCGTAGTACTCCTTTCCGTGCCCGGGTGGAAGACAGGTTGGATGCTTATATCAGCTTCTATCAAAAAGCGATAGAACAAAACAAATGGTATGGTTTCTGGAATTATGGGGATGTGATGCATGCATACGATCCTGTCCGCCATACCTGGCGTTATGACATCGGAGGTTTTGCTTGGGATAACACGGAACTGGCTTCTAATATGTGGCTATGGTATAATTTCCTGCGTACCGGACGTGCTGATATCTGGCGCATGGCAGAAGCCATGACCCGTCATACGGCGGAAGTGGATGTATATCATATCGGTCCGAATGCAGGATTGGGTAGCCGGCACAACGTCAGTCATTGGGGATGTGGAGCCAAAGAAGCACGGATCAGTCAGGCTGCCTGGAATCGTTTCTACTATTATCTTACTACGGACGACCGATGCGGTGATTTAATGACCGAAGTAAAAGATGCCGATCAGAAATTGTACACGCTGGACCCCATGCGTCTGGCGCAACCTCGCAGTCAGTATCCTTGTACGGCACCTGCACGTCTCCGCATCGGTCCCGACTGGTTGGCATACGCCGGAAACTGGATGACTGAATGGGAACGTACCGGCAATACGGTTTACCGTGACAAAATTATAGCCGGGATGAAAAGTATTGTGGCACTGCCCAACCGTATCTTTACAGGTCCGTTGGCTTTAGGTTATGATCCGGCTACAGGGATTATTACCAGCGAATGTGATCCCAAGTTAGAAAGTACAAATCATTTGATGACTATCATGGGAGGTTTTGAAGTCATGAATGAAATGATCCGTATGGTTGATTATCCCGAATGGAATGAGGCATGGCTTGATCTTGCCGCCCGTTATAAGCAGAAAGCATGGGAGTTAAGGAAAAATCGTTTCCGTATATCCCGTTTGTTGGGATATGCAGCCTATCATACCCGTAATGCAAAAATGGCGGAAGAGGCTTGGACTGATTTGTTTTCCCGCTTGGAACATACTCCGGCTCCACCTTTCCGTATAGAAACTGTTCTTCCGCCGGAAGTTCCCGCTCCTTTGGATGAATGTACAAGTATCAGTACCAATGATGCCGCCCTTTGGAGTCTGGATGCCATTTATATGCAGGAAGTGATTCCGGTGGATGGTATGAGATAGGATATTTTCGTATCTGTTTGATGATATCATTGTATAGCTTATCATCCTGAACATGAGTGAAGAATCTGTTTACAACAACTCTTTTATTGTTTACAGATTCTTCACTGATATTCAAAATAATAGAAATGACAGAATCATTATTCAACAATCCATTTTTCAATATTCCGTGTTTCAGCACTGAAGTTCACTCCTATTTTAAACAGTCTTCGTCCGTCTGTTTCAAAAGGAAGTGCGTAATGCTTGTCGTTAATCTGCTGTAAGGCTTCTTCCGCTGTTCCGTTCAGTTTAAACTCCATTATATAGATAAACTTGTTTGTCTGCAAAACGAGGTCTATGCGGCCCCTGCTGGTGTGATACTCCACTTTGACATAGAAACCTACCAGCTTAAAGATGATGAAAAGTACATTCTCGTAATGCAGTTCCTGTTCACGGATAATCTCGTATGTAGTGTCTGCAAAGAAGCTTTGCAGGCGTTGGAAGAAAGAATTGTAGTCGCCTGAACGTATTTCACGGACAAACTTTTGTATCTCAAATGGAGATTCCACCTTGTTCATACTGGTATAATAAGGTACAAGAAACTGTATGAACCCTTCTTCCACTTCTTTGTTTGGAAAGCCCAAATGATAGATACCGAACTCTTCATCATATCCTTTTATAGTAAGATATCCACTTTGATAGATAACAGGAATGGGACTGGTTGACTCCGAATCAATGCTGTTCAACACTTGGGCATTGGTCTCTTCGTGTGCCATCCGTTCCAGATTGTAATGATGTCTTTTTAGCAGTTCCACCAAGTAAGTAGGAGTCCCCGTCTCGAACCAGTAACTGCCAAATTCCTTGCGCTTGAAAGCATTGAGCAGACTGAACGGATTATACATGCCGATGGAGTTGTGGGTGAAGTGATAGCCATCATAATATTGTCTTAGTTTTTCGCAGAAGCTGTCATAAGTCATCTTTTGTACATCTGCAAATTCATGAAGTTCGGTTTCCAAATTCTTATGAATTTCTTTTTCGCTGATGCCACATAATTCTATATATTCATTCCACATCGAAATATCATCCAGGTTATTCAGATCACTGAATACACTTACTTTTCCAAACTTAGTTACTCCTGTCAGCATGGCGAATTTGATGCAGCCATCCTTGCTTTTCAATGCTCCGTAGAATGCTTTAAGTGTTTCGCGAAAACTATTTTGCAATTCTTTATTGCCGATGGCTTGCAACATGGGCTTGTCATATTCGTCTACCAGAATCACTACACGTTGGCCTGTTTGTTCATAAGCGCGCTGAATGGTGCCTTCAAAACGCATGGACAAGGAATCTTCGGCAGGCTCGTTTCCATATAGCTTTTCCCAGGTTACCAATGTACGGTTCAGTTTGCTTTCCAAACTTTGCGGACTATCATATTTCTGTGTATTCAGGTCAATGTGCAGTATGGGATATTTTGTCCAGTCCTTTTCCAGTTTTTCCATAGCCAGTCCTTGAAAAAGTTCCTTTTTCCCTTGGAAATAAGCTTCCAGAGTGGAGATAAGCAGGCTTTTTCCGAAGCGGCGTGGGCGGCTCAGGAAATAATAGCGTCCGGATTTCACCAATTGATAAATCAATGCTGTTTTATCAATATAGAAATAGCCATCCAGGCGGAGACTTTCAAAATTCTGTATACCGATAGGATAAATCTTATTGCCCATACTTTTTTGTTTTTAAATGATAACATACAAAGTTACTGATTTCCTTTTTATTTCCTGTATTTTCAGCGAATTCTTTTGGAATAATGTTTTGTTTTTAAGTAGGTATGTCACAGAGGGGAATACAGAAACTTTTCATCTTTTGTTCTCTCCTAAAAGGATTTTATGATCTTTTGTTTCTTAATTTATGTCGATGGTTGATGTGGATAAAGTATAATTTATGAGATACCTTATTAGAAATAATCAGTAACAGGCAAAAATGGGTTCATCTGAAGGAATTTATTGGAACATGGCAAAAAACAATAGAAAGTTGGACGCGAAAATGCCATCATGCCCTCATTTTTTGCCATAACTTATTTATAATGAACTGCTTATTAGTGGTGGTAGCATCGGTGTTAGTGAGGGCATTGCCCTCACTAACACCGATGCTTAAAAATAAATTATTCAGACTTTATCGCATGATACAAAGTACTTTTATTGCTGGCTTTTGGGGGAATGCTCAGCTTGCAGAGAATGCGTCTGGAATAATTTATATTGTTGATTTATAGTTCTTTTTATGCGTATGTCCTTTCGGGTAATTGAAAATCTTCATGAGCGGTCTCCCTTCTTCCTTCTTCTCTGAAGTAGCAGAAGAAAAGTGATATTTGAAAAACTGCTCCAAAGGCAAAATTTGCTCAAATTCGGTGTTGTTTTGCCACAATACCCTACTCTTTTTCATCATTCACCCCCTAACGTTCGTTCTTATAAAGCAGCTGCATGGCTTGTGAATCGAGTTGGTGGTAGTCTATGTGTGCATATTTCCCTGTCTCTTATTTCTTTTCTTTCTTTTCTTTCTTTTCTTTTCCTACTTTTTATATGTTTGTAATTGCTTATCTACCTAGGTGGTTAAGTCTAACCACAAGAGTGGTTAAAGTTAACCACAAAGGTGACTAGATTTAATCACATCCGTGGTTATGGCGGATGCATTATATTTTTTACTATATTATTCCTTGTTATTTATTTGTTATATTGTTGATTATTAATGCGTTATTATTTGATTATGTCGATTGTTTTTCTTGTCTTTATAAGATATATTAAAACATAAACTAACATGAAAATTGGTATAATTGACCTTTGTAAACAAATAGAAGATCCTAGTATGAACCGCAAGAGAGTCCATAAAATGGAAACTAGTATCTATATATCCATTGCTGCTGTAATCTGTGGGGCCCAATCCTGGAATGAAATTGAGGAATTTGGCAATTCGAAAATGACTTTTTTCAAGAGTCGCATACCCAGTCTGGAGTTCATCCCCAGTCATGATACTTTTAACAGATTCTTCAGATGATAAAGCCCGATTATTTTGAGTTGATCTTCCGTAATTGGGTAAAACAGGTCTGTCAGGAGGTGAAAGGCGTTGTAGCTATAGATGGCAAGCTCATGCGTGGTCCAAGCCAATGTGATGGAGAACATACTAGGGGAAAAGAAGGATTCAAATTATGGATGGTTTCCGCCTGGTCTGCCGCTAATGGAATTTCTTTAGGTCAGGTGAAAGTAGATGACAAAAGCAGTGAGATTACAGCTATTCCATTGTTGATTAACTCTTTGGAACTAAGTGGTTGTATTGTTACAATTGACGCGATGGGATGCCAGAAAGATATAACCCAGACCATTATTGAGCATGATGCAAATTATATTATCGCTATAAAGGAGAATAAGAAAAAAAATTATCAACCGGCTAAACAAATCATTGATGATTATCAGGATAGAGATGAAATAATCAATAGAGTCATCAGGCATGTGTCGGAAAAATGCCGGACATGGAAGGATTGAGAAAAGAAACTGTACTGTAGTCAGTTATGGATCTATAATGGAGAAAATGTTCAAGAAGAAACTTGTGGGGTTGAAGTCTGTTGTAAGGATAAAGTCGGAAAGAACAATAGTCGCAATAGGGGAATATACTCAAGAGGTCAGATACTATGTAACTTCACTTGATAATACCCGACCTGAGAAGATTGCATCTGCCATCAGGCAGCATTGGTCTATTGGGAATAATCTTCATTGGCAACTGGATGTTACCTTTCGAGAAGACTACAGTAAAAAGGTGAAAAATGCTGCCGGAAACTTTTCGGTGGCAACAAAGATGGCGCTTACCATACTTAAGAATGAGAAAACAACAAAAGGAAGTATGAATCTGAAAAGACTAAAAGCGGGATGGGATGAAAACTATTTGTCACAACTTTTGCAGGACAATAATTTTTAATGCGTCGGCCCTGTAGTTTGGTTGAGCAATCATGAAGGAATTTTGATGTAAACCTGTTCCTATCCTTGCGTAACTACATCCCTATGTTTGTATCGTATAATCGGGAGATATGCTTTGTGCTATCGGTATAAATCCGTAAAGGCTGCATTGGGCATGACATGGAAGAGAAAAAGCCTGAAAAACGGCTGTCTCTTGAATTTCGGGAAATAGATAAATATTAATGTATGTATCTGATAGTAAGTAATATACGTCTGTGTGAGAAAGTAAACACTGTGAGGGCATGAGGGCATTTATGAGAGCATAAAGATGATACACTCATAATATAGTGCATTGTTAATGAGATGATTATCATCGTTAATGAGGGCATGAGAGCATATTGTCTTCCAACTTTTTTTGTAAACTTGCTGAAGGAATAAGAAATATGTTTCTTTGAAATCTATATAGTTAGAAAAATTGCCGTATTCTTAGGTTATAGATGTCTTTAGACGGATAGGGTAATATTTTATCGCACCTATTTTGTATTTTTGTAAAAAGGAGCGTTTTGTATGGAGAACATAATCAGAAAGATAAGAACTTACCATCCTGTTTCGGGGTAAAGCGTTGGGAACATTGACACAACTTTTGGAGAGGCATATATTCCCGGCAGAAACACTTCTTATCATCATATCAGTTATGAAGTGATAGGGTACAAGGATATAATAGGATGTACGGGTTCCTATTTAGGGGCAAAAAAGAATAGGAGTAAGGGTAAGTAGTCTTTTAATTCTTTCCGTAATTGTTTTAGTGCCTGTTGAATTCTGTAATCTACCGTTTTGGAAGATATGTTTAATTCTTCTGCAATTTCCTGATAGGTCTTGTTTTGGAAACGATGCATTTCAAAAGCTACCCGATAAGATTCTGGAAGATTAAGTATTGCTTTTTCTATTTTTTGTGTTAATTCTTCTATAATATAGAAATCAGGATCTTCGAATAGTTCCTGTATGTCCGGAGTGAGTATATTTTCTATTTGGAATCGAAGAGAATTTCTGGTCATTAAGGTATAACATTTGTTTTTTACTGCCTTGAACAAATAATGATGAACAGAAGAATCTATATGATTTGTTTTTCTATTTTCCCATATCTGTAACATGGTATCTTGAACCACTTCTTCTGCATCTTCTAATGAAACAAAACTGCGGGCAAAAGCACAAAGCATAGCATAATATTTGATGAATAAAGTATCAAATGCCTTCTTATTGCCCTGTTGCATGGATATATACAGTTGCTTGTCTATCAAATTATCATTTGTGGTTTCCATAGATTATAGAAGAAAATGTTATTGCAAAAATACATAATTTTAATCATGAAAGTACCTATTCGAAAAATAATTCAAAAAAAACAGTTTTTGGTTTAGGAACTTTTGATCTTGGTTAGACTTATTATAAAAGGACATTATGATAAATTCAGATACCCGAATAGATGAAGCGCTTTTACTCCGTTATTTTGAAGGAGAAGTGACTCTAAGTGAGAAAGATGAGATTGAAAAATGGATTATCTCTTCCGAAGCAAATAAAAAGCTGGCCAAACAGATTTATTATCTTTCTTTTGCCACAAAAACAATGGATACCTTAAAACGGACTGATGCACGGGCTGCTTTGAAGGAAGTCAGAGGCAGGATAAGAAGGGAACGACAGCTACAATGGGGGCGATGGGCACAACGTGCCGCTGCTATTCTTGCCATACCTTTGCTACTGTCTACTTTGTATTTATGGATGAATGGTAATGAGCAGAATAAAGTGAATTTTATAGAGATTCGTACTAATCCGGGAATGATAACTTCTACTATTTTGCCGGATGGAACTCATGTAATTCTTAATTCCAATTCAACTATTGTTTACCCTTCTCACTTTGACGAAAAAAGTCGTAATGTCCAATTGAATGGCGAAGCCTACTTTGAGGTAACAAAGAATTCCCGTCAGCCTTTTATGGTCCGAACGCCGCAGAAAGCTGTTGTAAAAGTTTATGGTACCCAATTTAATGTGGAAGCCTATGCTGATGATAAAACAATAACTGCAACTTTGGTGGAAGGAAGCATTGCCATGGCATATGAAAATAAGAAAAGTAATTGGACGGAACAGGAAATTCAGCCGGGACAGGAAATTGTTTATACTGCTGCACAGCAACAAATAAAAATTGATCAGGCAGATGTAGAGGTTATCACTTCTTGGAAAGACGGAAAACTTATTTTTCGTGATACTCCATTTAAGGAAGTTCTTAAAATGCTATCTAAACGTTTTGATGTGGATTTCGTAGTAAAGAATCCCAAATGTTTTGAAGCCTCTTTTACCGGTGTACTTGAGAAACAACGCTTGGGACGAATTCTGGAATATATCAGCGTATCTTCAAATATAAAATTTAAGTATGCAGAAAGTAATAATATTCATCAAGAAAAACAGAAAATAGAAGTTTATTAATCTTTTAAAAATAACAAGCTATGTTGAAACATCCTACGTAAAACAATCTACAGAAAAAACACACTACTTTTTATCTGTAATCAAATTATGAAGTTAAAATTAAATCTATTTACGAAAATGAAGAAACCAGTATGTAAACTGCCTTTGTCTCTGAAAATAACTCTTTTTGTTCTTTTCAGTTTTGCCAGCTTGTTATATGCTAGCAATAATTATGCACAGAGAACCATGTTGAACATCAGTTCTCAGACTCGGACGGTCTCTGAAGTCCTGACCGAAATTGAAAAACAGACGGATTTCACCTTTTTCTATAATAATAAGCAGGTCGATTTGAAACGTAAAGTAACCTTGAATGTCAAGAATGAGAATGTTTTTTCAGTCTTAAAGAAGCTTTTCTCCGGAACAAATACGACCTATAAAGTCTTGGATAAGAATATTATTCTTTCTGAAAAGTCTGCCATTTCTTCCGCAACGAAAGAGGTAGCCATCGTACAACAGGTAGGTCGTAGCGTAAAGGGCGTGGTGGTTGATGATAAAGGAGAGCCTGTAATAGGTGCTACGGTGATGGTCAAAGGTTCTACTAATGGAACTATTACGGATTTTGATGGAAATTTTATATTGAATGATGTCTCAAGTAATGCTTCTTTGATTGTCAGTTATGTGGGGTATGTAACTGAAACAATAAGTGTAAATGGAAAATCTTCTTTCAAAATTGTGATGAAAGAGGATGCTAAAACCCTTGAAGAAGTGGTTGTTATAGGATATGGAGTAGTGAAAAAACGTGATTTGACCGGTTCTTCTGTTTCAGTTACCGGTGCAGATTTAGCGGAAGTTCCTGTTACTAATGCGGCTCAAGCGCTAGCAGGAAAAGCTGCCGGAGTGAATATTGTTTCACAGAACGGAGCTCCTGGGGCTGAAGTGAATATTACCGTTCGTGGAGGTACTTCCATTACTCAGTCTACTACACCTATCTATATTATTGATGGCTTCCAGTCGGAAGATGGTTTGAAGAATATTGATGTAAATGACATTAAGACTATTGATATTTTAAAAGATGCTTCGACAACAGCTATTTATGGAGCGCGTGGATCAAATGGTGTGGTTCTTATTACGACCAAAAGTGGAAGTAGTGGCAAGACAACTGTGAATTACAACGGCTATGTATCTGTGGATTGGTTGGGCAAGAAACTGGATTTGCTCAATCTTGAACAGTATGCCAAATATCAGTATGAATGGTGGACTCTTGCCGGAGAAATGAACCAGTATGCACGTATGTTTGGAGGGGATTATACGGATGATGGATTTTATACGGGAGCATGGTCTGATATAGAGCAAACTTATGGCGGACGTTCCGGAATAGACTGGCAAGATAAAATTTTTGGTGGAAGTGCTCTTACTCAAAGCCATAATCTATCTCTTTCTACCGGAACGGAAAAAACTCAAGTATTGGTAAGCTACAATAATATGTCGCAAGACGGTATCGTAAAAAATCACGGATATTACCGTAATACGATTCGTACTAAAGTAAATTCCCAGCTATGGAAAAATGTACGTTTTGATATGAATTCTTCTTTTAATTACGCCAAAACATTAGGTGGAGGTTCTTATTCCGGATTAAAACAAGCTATTTTGCGTCCTGAAACTGGCGGAATCCTGTTTACTGATGATCAGCTTATTAATGAAGAGTTAAATACCGAATTCCGTACTTTCAGTAACGAATATGATGTGTATAACCCATTGATAACCAACGATGCTATAATAAATAGAAAACTTAGTCGTATTTTTAGTGTTAATGCCGGTGTGGACATTGATTTCTTGAAGGATTTTACATTCCGTACAGCTGGTAGTTATAATTGGGCCCAAATCAAAACAACTAATTTCGATGATGGTCGTACGGCCAATGCTCAACTCAAAGGCGGACCTTATGGCAGTATTGATAATAAGGAACGATATGCTTATCAATGGACTAATACATTGAATTGGAAACATACGTTTGAGAAGCATGATTTGGGCGTTTTGTTAGGACACGAATTATATTATACAAATACATCTGGTACAGAAACTGCCTATAAGGCATTTCCCGATACTAATTTCGGTCTTAATGATATTAGTATGGCCACTCCCGATACATGGAAGTCTTCTTTAGAAGAAAATGCTTTGTTGTCTTTTTTCGGTCGTCTCAATTATACTTTTAATGACCGCTATCTTTTTACAGCAACCTTACGTGCAGACGGTTCTTCTAAATTTGCCGAGGGTAATCGTTGGGGCTATTTTCCTTCAGCAGCGGCAGCTTGGCGCGTTTCTGAAGAAGGATTCTGGAAAGATAATGCTATTGGAAATGTTGTCAATAATTTCAAATTGAGAGTAGGTTATGGAACTACCGGTAATTGTAATATTGATAATTATATGTATGCTACTGCCTATAATGCTACGGTATATCCTGTGGGCAATCAGGAAACGGCGGCTTTGGCACCTGGCAGCACAGTAGGTAATAATAACTTAAAATGGGAGAAAACCGTTTCTACGAATATCGGACTGGACTTGGGTTTGTGGGGAAACAGAGTTAACCTGACATTGGACTGGTATAACAATAAGAGCGATGATTTGCTTATGAAAGTG
>OGFB01000680.1_pt1 | contig 16059 bp, 9 predicted proteins | sample 1570801 | NCBI WGS metagenome assembly OGFB01 (sample SAMEA2581969, study PRJEB24529) | metagenome | biome: Human gut stool | place: China | collected 2011 | reverse complement strand
TGTATTCACACACCTAAAGGTATGTGGTTTTGCAGCTGTTAATATATAAAAAAATTAAGAAAGGAAAAGCTATATAGAGTAATTGTAATATTGTTTATTACAATGATTTCTTTGGCGAAAGAATACAGATGAAACTTCAGAATATTATCTGGCCTAAACAGGGCGTGTGTACAGAGGAAAAGTTATATTTTCATAGTAATATGATTGATGAGGATTTTAACATTGATAGAGATGAAAATCATAGAAAAGCTAACCTTAACTATGTTAATTATGATAAGTTACATGAGTTAAGTGACGGTGGACTTGAATTTGAAAAAGAAGGACGTGTAGCATTTGACACATACTTTAATGGATTTTCAATTGAAAAATGGAAAAAATATACTGTAGTTAATAATGTAACAGTAACATTAGAGCTTCAAGGACACTTTGTTATGACATTGTGCAGTAAAGTATTTCTTCATGGAGAAGTAATCCGTAAGGAGCTTGCAAGAGAAGAATTTAAAGCTACTAAGAGAACTAAATGCTCATTATCATTTGAAAATGCTGATAAGGGAATGTTATATTTTGAACTCCATTCATTAAAAGATGGCAGCAAGTTCTTCGGTGGTTACTATGAAGATACTACTATTACAGAAAGTTTAAGACAGCCAAAGATTGGTATTGATATTTGTACATTCAAGAGAGAAAGATTTATTGAGAATAATATAAGTCTTTTGAATAAAAATATTTTTTCTAATAAGGAAAGCAATCTTTGTGATAAGTTAGAAGTATTTATATCTGATAACGGTAAGACTCTTGATATAGACAAGTTAAGCTCAGACCATATTCACATTGTACAGAATAAGAACACTGGTGGAGCAGGTGGCTTTACAAGAGGTCTTATAGAAATTCTTAAAGATGACAATAAGTATGGAATTACACATGCACTTCTTATGGACGATGATATCACTATTGATACAGAGTCTATAGAAAAGACATATACAATTCTTTCACTTTTAAAAGACGAATATGAAGATTCTTTCATTGGTGGTGCAATGTTAAGAAATGACAAGCAGAATATGCAGGTTGAGTCAGGTGCTTCATGGAATGCAGGTGAGCTTATATCTAATAAGGGCAACTTAAACATGAACGTTACTTGGGATTGTCTTATGAATGAAATAGAAGAATACACAGAGTTTAATGCTTGGTGGTATTGCTGTTTCCCAATGAGCGTTGTATCAGAAGAAAATCTTCCACTTCCAATCTTTATTAGAGGTGATGATTTAGAGTATGGTCTTAGAAATATGAAGAACCTTATTCTTATGAATGGTATTTGCGTATGGCATGAACCATTTGAAAATAAGTATTCTTCATTCCTTGAGTATTATATTATCCGTAACCGACTTATTGATAATACATTCCATTTCCCTAACTGGGGCAAGAAGGAATTAAAGAAGGCTGTATGGGAACAGTGGAAGGGTGAAGTAAAAAGATATAGATATAAGAATATCTATCTTCATACAAGAGGTGTCAGTGATTACTTAAGAGGTACTAAGTTCTTACTTAATACTGATGGTGAACAGCTTCATCAAGAGATAATGGCAGCAGGCTATAAGGCAGTACCAATGTCAGAAATAAGTGAGCCATTCCATTATAATAAGTATCAGAATAGCAGAATAATGCGAATTAATCCTAGACATGATAAGATAAGAAAATTAACATTTAATGGCTACTTACTTCCAGCAGGACGTACAAGAATAGTTTCTATGGCACAGTCAACACCTTATAGTGTATGGAGAGCTAAAAAGGTTGTATATTATGATGTAACATCTAATAAGGCATTTGAATGTGAGAGAAGTTGGAAAGAGCTTATAACTACATTTTTCCTTGTACTTGGCTTAAATATTGAAATTGACTTAAAGTATGATAAAGCTAAGAAGGATTTCCAAAAGAATGGAGATAAGTTAAAGAACATAAAGTTCTGGAAGAAGTATTTGGAATTAGATAAGTAATTAAATAAGATTTATTAAATGCTGTGTATACGGCGGAATGGATGATTATAGTGAATAACAACAAAAATAAGAAAAAGAAATATAGAATAGTTGCTATTGTAGCTGTATTGTATCTAGCACTTGTTATTGGACTTATTGCAAGGGATAAGATACTTAATATAACCTCACAAAAATATTATACACCAGATGGTCAGACAACAAGTGTCGTTAATACTTATGAAAGTAAAAAAGCTAAGGCAGATAATAATGATGATGAGCTTAAAAGTAAATATGAGCAGATAATAAATAATTTGTCCTATGATGCGCAAAATGCAGAGATAGAGATTTTAAAAGAAGATTGTCAAAGCATTATTACATCAAATAACTTACCATCGCTTACAAGAATGAATTCTGATGATGCAGATAAATATATGGGCGAAATCAAAGTATTAAAGAGAATGGAAAATATAGGTGTTAATCCAGATGATTATGAAACACCAGAGCTTAATTGGAAAATATTATTCAATACAGTTATGCAGGATGTAACAAAGCAAAATTCATATAACAATCAAGTTGTATTTACAGGAGCTACAGCTTCAGAACTTAACGCATTTATTCAAAGTGTTGACAATGCTTATATAACAATAACATCTTCAAGAATTGTATTAGATGAAACAGTACAGCTTAAATCTAACATTGGAATTAATGCTAAAAATGTTCATTTTGAAGTTGGAGATACTGTTTTAAATAAAGCTTTTGAAGCTGATGAGTGTACTAACTTTACAGTTGATAATGTTAATTTATCAACTGGTAGATATGATTATGCGCTTTATATCATAAAATCACATTATTTTACAGTTCAAGACTGTACATTATCTAGCTCTAATCAAAGAGGGCTTGTAATGATGGGAGAAAATACTAACTTTATTATTAAGAATAATGACATAGAAAACAATGGTAATGGAGCAGTATTTCTTGAAGGTGATATAAGTGAAGGTGTGATAAGAGATAATGTTGTTTCACACAATGGTGGTACAAGAAATCTTAATGCGGGAATATGTCTTACATCAATGGAAATAACAGACTATAATGTTATATATGATGTTCCACCAACAGATGAATATTTATATGACTTAACAGAAGCACCACATAATATTGTATTATATCGTAATACAGTAGAAGGTAATAATTCATCAGGTATATATTCAGATGGTGGTTATAATCTTTTTATGCTTGAAAATACTATCCGTCAAAATGACAAAGAAGGAATGTGTCTTGACAGCGGAACATTTGGTTCTTATGTAAGTGACAATGTTGTAAAAGAAAACGGTGGAAGAAGAAGACAAAGTGATGCAGACCTTGAAGGTGATTTCATTGCACAGTTTGGAAGAATTGAAGATGGTTCTTCACCAGCAAAGCTTCCTGGAATATCAATTGATAATGCAGCTTATAACATTGTAATTGATAATGATGTTACACATAATTACGGAAGTGGAGTAAAGATGGTACGTTCTGCATACAGAAATATAGTAATGCAAAATACAGTATCAGACAATAATGTAGGAAGAAGCGGAGATTTCCATTTCTTTGGTGTTGAAATAGGTTATGCAAGTACTCCTGACCAACCAGTAAAGGGACTTGATTTTACTGCAAGTTATGAAAATATAATATGTAGAAATGTTATAACAGGAAGTAATTATTCAGGTATTTACATGGCAGAGGAGTGTTATTGTAACGATATATTTGACAATGTAATACTTGGAAGTCAGATTTTTTCTATAGAATGTAAGAGTAATATGTTTAATAGTATAGTTAATAATAACGTTGATAATGATATAGAAAATCATTATGTAAACTAGGAGAAACAGATTATGAAAGAGCGTATTGGTTGGATTGATATAACCAAAGGAATTGCAATAATATTAGTAGTCGTTGGACATACGCTTATTGGTTTAAAGTTAAATGATTATATATTTGCGTTTCATATGCCAGTATTTTTTATATGCTCAGGTATATTATTCAGACAAAAAGATATAAAAGCTGTTGCAGTTAATAATGCTAAAAAACTGTTGATTCCATTTTATGTTTCAAGTGTAATTGCGATTATAACAAGAGCAATAAGTGCTTATTTACAAAATTGGACACCTGAAATGATAAAGACTTTAACAGTTAATACTGCAATAGGTGCATTATTCGGATATGGTTCTGATGGTGGAAAATGGTTTTTTACTGTATGGATGATTGGTGCTATATGGTTTTTATGGGCGTTTTTTTGGAGCAATCTTATTATACAGCTTGTATTTAAGTATACAAAAGACTGGGAAGAATGGAAAAGAGCATGCCTTGTAATTACAATATCACTTATTTCATGTATTATAGGTCAATATATATGGATACCAACAAATATTGATATTGGCGGATTTGCAATAATATTTATATATGTAGGTTATCTTTTTAGAAAAGTCAGAATATGGGAAGCTAAAAAGATACCGTGGTATATGTATATATTGTTTGTATTAATATGGCTAGAAGATTCAAAGTTGGGAGGAATTAACATGGTAATAAGGTTCCTTCCAAGCTACCTTTCAGTTCCGGGGGCAATAGCAGCAACCTTGATATTAATGAAACTATCGTGTTTTATTGAGAAAATAAAATATATATCAACAATATTGTGTTGGTATGGAAAAAACACATTAAAAATTCTCTGCGTACATTATATTGAGCTTGTATTAATTCCGTGGGATAAAGTTGTTACGCTTGCAGGTTTTCAGGACAGAAGAATAACACAGTTTATTTTTAGAATGATTTTTGTTACGGTAGTAGTTATGTTTATGAATATGTTTATGAAATTAATAAAGAAAAGACAAAGTAACTAATAATTTATGATATTTAAAATATAAGGAGTACATATTAATGGATAAAATTGCGGTTTTAATACCATGTTATAACGAAGCAGTTACAATTAAAAAAGTTATAACTGACTTTAAAAAAGCATTACCTGAAGCAGTAATATATGTTTATGATAATAATTCAACAGATGATACAGCTTCTATTGCAAGGCAATGTGGAGCAGTTGTAAAAAGAGAGTACCAGCAGGGAAAAGGAAATGTTATCCGTAGAATGTTTCGTGAGATAGATGCAGAGTGTTATATAATGGTAGATGGTGATGATACTTATCCAGCGGAATTTGCACCAGAGATGGCAAAAAAGGTACTAGAAGAAAATGCAGATATGGTTGTAGGTGACCGTTTATCGTCTACATATTTTACAGAAAATAAAAGACCATTTCATAACTTTGGAAATTCGCTTGTAAGAGCATCAATTAATACATTTTTTAAGTGTAATATTAAAGATATAATGACAGGATATAGAGCATTTAGTTTCCAATTTGTCAAGACATTTCCAGTCTTATCTAAGGGCTTTGAAATAGAAACAGAAATGAGTATACATGCAGTTGAAAAAAATATGCAGGTAGACAATGTAATTATAGATTATCGTGACAGACCAGAGGGAAGTTCATCAAAATTAAATACATATTCTGATGGCTTTAAGGTAATTCGTACAATAATAAGATTGTACAAGAATTATCATCCGTTTGCATTTTTTAATACAATAGCAATAATTCTTGCAATTATAAGTGGAATTTTGTTAATACCAGTTTTTAATGAGTTTGTAATGACAGGTCTTGTTCCACGTTTTCCAACTCTTATAGTGGGAATGTTTGGACTTTTGGCAGCATTGCTTATGTTTATAGCAGGAGTAATTCTTTCTAATCAATTAAGTGAAAATAAAAGAGATTTTGAATACAAGCTCGTAATGGTAGAGAATTTAAAAAGAGGGTTAAAAAAAGATGAAAGAGATAATTAATCAGCTTAAATCAAATAAGAAGCTGCATATTGCTGTATATCTTTTTTTAGGAGTTTTTATATTAGAATGTACATTATTTAATTACAAGCATTGGTTTTCACTTGGGTATGAAACAATAGATGCTAGTGATTATATTACTGAATATGGACCGGGATTGTCCATAGATGAAGATGGTATCCATGTAAATGATACTGCCTCCTCTTTTATTCGTATGCAGAATATGGATTTTCATATAGATAACATATATATGGATGCTATAAGTAATACTGCACCTATAATAAATGTACATTTATATTCATCAGATGCTGCAAGCTATAATCTTGCAGATAGAGGTGCGACAACCATAGCAGATAACACATTACTTACTAATTATTTTGATGTGCATTTGAGTGGTAATACCGATGATTTAGCAATTTTTTTCACAGATGCTAATAGTGTAATAAATGTGGGAGCAATTGAATTTAATAAGACAGTTCCATTTAATTTCAGCTTCTTAAGAATGGCGGTAATGCTTTTGTTAGGTATGTTTATTATTGCTTTCAGACCTAAAAGTGAATTATATAATATAAAACTTTTTGAAGCAGGAAGAATAAAATACATATTAACAACAGGTTGTCTTATAGTTATAAGTTTAATGTGTATTTTTATAGGAAATGTAATAAATCCAGATACAACAATTGCTAATTCAACAAAAAACTGGTGGCCTGCAAATGAGGAATATGTAGATTTAGCAGATGCCATAATAGCAGGACAGTTAGAGTTACAAAGAACACCACCTGCTTCACTGGCAACTATAGATAATCCATACGACCCAGTAAAGAGAGAAGATACTGTAAATGCAGCAAATGAAACATTTGATTGGGATTATGCATATTTTGAAGGAAAGTATTATTGCTATTTTGGAGTTATTCCAGCAGTACTTTTTTATGTTCCATATAAACTTATTACGGGGAATGATTTAAAGACATGGGATTTGGCAATATTTTGCACAATAATATATTGCATTGTATGTTTTTATTTTATATACCAGTTGTATAAAAAATATTTTGATAAAGCTTCATTAGGAGCATATCTTTTATCAGGAATATTTTTATGCTTCAGTAGTTCAATAGTATATCTTATATATTTAGGCTTGGTATATTCAATTCCAATAATAACTAGTCTTATGTTTGGGCTTTTTGGATTGGGACTGTGGTTGTCTTCATGCAATACAGGAAGTTTGATAAGATGGAAGATGGTAGCCGGTTCAGTATCAATAGCTTTAATAATTGGTTGTCGTCCTCAGTTAGTACTTATATTCATTCTTGCAGTACCAATATTCTGGAATGAAACAATAAAAGAAAGATTATTCTTCTCCAAAAAGGGAATATTAAATACAATACTTGTAATGCTTCCTTTTATTATAGTAGGAGTTGCTATGATGGCATACAATGCAGCACGTTTCCATTCACCATTTGATTTTGGAGCTAATTATAATCTTACAGGAAATGATATGACACACAGAGGTTGGGTATGGGCACGTTTCCCATTAGGAATATTTACATATGTATTTGAACCGCTTAATGTGTCAGCAGCATATCCTTTTTTAAATCTTTGCAGTCAGGCAAATGATTACTTAGGAAGAACGAGTTATGAACCTTTCATGGGCGGAATACTTGCATATAATACTCTTTTTGTATTAAATGTATTAGTTTTCAAGTTAAGAAAAGGACTTCAAGAGAAAAAGGCATTTTTAATGTCATTACTCCCAAGTGTATTAGGCTTGATAATAATGCTTTTAGATATACAAATGTCAGGAATAACACAAAGATATCTTAGTGATTTTTCATGGATGTTTGCAATAACAACAGTTATTGTTATTGTTGCAGTAGAAGAAAAATTATTAGGTACATCAAAAGGGATAAAAGATTGCTTTTATGCAATAATCGCAATAGGTGTATGTGCATGTGTAATTTTAAACTGCTGGAATATATTTATAGATGGAAGATATTTCGACCTTAAGACAAATAATCCAGAGTTATATTATGCAGTAAAATGTATGCTTCCTCTTTATTAATAAATTTTGACGGTAAGATTTATATGTGATATAATTATAAAAATTATATAAAAATAAAATAAGGAGGAAAGTTCAATGAAGAAAAAATTGACATCAGTAGTTACAATTTTATTGTTGACTTTGGTATGCTGTTTTGCATTAAATACTGACAATGTTTCAGCCGCACAACAGGGATATCTTGCAATGGATAATACTGGTACATGGTATTATTACGTTGGCGATGCAGTAGATTGGAACTACACAGGAATGGCAAGCAACGAAAACGGTTGGTTTTATGTAAGTAATGGTAAGCTTGACTGGAATTATACAGGAATGGCTTGCAACGAGTATGGCTGGTGGTATATGACAAATGGTGTACTTGATTTCGGCTATACAGGAATGGCTTGCAATGAAAACGGATGGTTTTATTTCAGCAACGGCATGTTAGACTGGGGTTACACAGGAATGGCATGCAATGAATATGGCTGGTGGTACATCAGAAATGGTGCACTTGATTTCGGCTATACAGGAATGGCTTGTAATGAAAACGGATGGTTTTATTTCAGTAACGGCATGTTAGACTGGAATTACACAGGAATGGCATGTAATGAATATGGCTGGTGGTATATCAGAAATGGTGCTATTGATTTAGGTTATACAGGAATGGCATGCAATGAGTATAATTGGTGGTATTTCACAAATGGTATACTTGATTTCGGCTATACAGGAATGGCATACAATGAAAATGGTTGGTGGTATTATACAAATGGTACAATTGACTGGAATTATACAGGAATGGCAAGCAATGAAAATGGCTGGTGGTATTATACAAACGGTACATTAGACTGGAATTATACAGGAATGGCTTGCAATGAGTATGACTGGTGGTACTATACAAACGGTACATTAGACTGGAATTATACAGGAATGGCATGTAATGAATATGATTGGTGGTATTATAAGAACGGTCATATTGATTTTGGTTATACTGGTCTTGGTTATAATGAATATGGTTATTGGTATTATAAAGATGGACATATTGACTTTGGTTACAACGGTACATATAAAGAAAATGGAATATCTTATACAGTAACAGGTGGTCATGCAGTACCAGTTAAAGATAATAATTCTGAAACAGAATTTGTACCAGGCAATGCTATATCAGGAAATTTAACAGGTGATAATGTATATTATATAACAAGTTTAGATAATAATTACGCACTTACTGTATCTCCTGATAAGACAGCAGAAGGTGGATATAATATCTGTATGCAGCCATTAACAGGAAGCAACTATCAGAAATTTAGAGTATTAGAAAGCAATGGTAATTATTTATTAATGTCTATGGCTTATTTTGATGATAATAATATTAACTGGCTTCTTAATACAACTAATTTTGGATATAACAATGACAATATACAGCTTACACCTGATAGCGTATTTGGTGGAAAGAGCTGGAGCATAAGTGAAACAGAAACAGGCGTATATACAATTAAGGCTGTAAGAGGTGATGATGAACAGTTCCTTCTTACAAGCATTGGCGGAGTATATAATAAAGCCAACGTAGCTTGTGCTAGTGCAAATGGTTCTAATGAACAGAAGTTCCATTTTGTTAAACCATATACTAATACTTTAGCAGATGGTGTATATTCAATAAGGTCTAATGAAAATACAAGTTATGCAGTAGGTGTAGAAAATTATTCAATGAAGGATAATGCAGCATTAGTGCTTAACAATGTATCATCAGACAGTAATCAAGATTTTTATATTACTTGTGTTAATGCCACAGAAGGTATATATACAATAGAGAATGTAAATTCTGAAAGATATATAGACAACAACGGTTCATTAACAAGTGATACAGGTGTAAAGCAGTTATTTAATACAGGTTGTGATGACCAGAGATGGTATATCCAGAAGAATACAGATGGAACATATAGTTTTGTATCTGTATTATCAAATAAATATCTTGCAGCACCTACAATTAATTCAGCACTTATTCAAAAGACTGGTTCAGATGTAGTAAGTGAAAAGTTCGTTCTTACACAAAAAGAAAATAATGAAAAGACACTTGAAACAGCATTGTATACAATAGATGGCAGAACAGTACGCACAGGATACATTGGTAACGGAATTTATACATTATATGATACAGCTAAGGCTTCATATATAGGTGCTAATGGTAATGGCAGCGATTATAACCGTTCTGAATATAAGTGGGTTATCAAAAATTCAGGCAACGGATATACAATATGTTCTGTATCTGATGGACGTTACTGGACAAGTAACGGTATGTCAGATAGTGCAGTAGCAGTATCAGTATCAAAGAATAATTCAACAGATTATTCAAAGAAATATGATACATCAGTACTTGACCATGCCTTTGATGTTGACAATGTTCAGATAATAACACGTTTAAAGATGCTTGGTTTATCAAAAGACGATTTTATGAACCCTGAAGCAAAGATGGCAGCAGTAGAAGCAGAAGTTGATAAAGCAACAGGTAATGCTCCTTCACAGACAGTTACATTTAATGGAACAGATGTTAATGAGCTTAATGAGTTCTTATTAAAGAACAAAGGTAAAACAGTTAAACTTGGACAGGATATATCAGTATATAATTCAGGAACAGATGAACATCCTGGAACAGTTATGATACCAGCAGACACAATGCTTGACGGTAATGGACATGCACTTAACCTTAAGAGTGGTTCAGCAGTTCCTACTACAGGAATTATATTCCATACATATAACACACAAACAGGAAAGTTTGAAGTGTCTAATAATGCAGGTGTTTGTAATCTTACAACTAATATAAGATATAGCCAATATGCAGTAGTATTAGAAGGTGCTTCTAATGTTGTAATTGAAAACAATAAGTTCAACGCAGGAAGTGATTCACATGGAATATGTATTTCAAGTAATGCAGTTTCTAAGAATGTAAAGGTTATTAATAATGTTATTAATGCAACTGGTGGTGACGGTATATCTGTTACAGGTAATCAGTCAAATATCGTAATTAGTGGTAATACAATTACTAACGTAGCAGGTAAAGCAGGTGTGCTTGTAAGTTGTTTTGAAAAAGACCCAATAAGAGTAGACCAAGAAACAACAGGACCTCATGATATAGTAGTTGCAGATAACAAGATTGATACAATTACAACAGGTTGTGCAATTTACTTTATTGGAACATATGGTACATATATAAAGGGTAATTCATTATCTAATTCATACTTAGAAGGAATATGCCTTGACGGTGGTTGTATAGGAACATACTTTGCTGAAAATGAAGTTTCATACTGCTCTAAGATAGGTGGACTTCCTGGTGTATCAGTTGATAATGGTATCTATAACATAATTGATAATAATAAAGTACATAACAATGGTGCTTCAGGTATCAAGCTTGTAAGAACAGCACTTGGAAATATTGTTGTTAATAATACTTGTTATGATAACTCTGTAAATACATTTAATGTTGATAATCAGAGAAATGATGAAACAGCAGGTATTTTAATTCGTGCACAGAAGGTTGATGCAGTAGATGGAGATAATATTGACGGAACAGGAAGTAATGGTAATTTAGTTATAAATAATACAATATACGGAAGCCATGATGCAGCTATAAATATTGACTTAAATTCTGAGACAGGAAGCTGTAGCGGTAATACTGTAATGTATAATAATATTAAAGGAAATTATGATTTTAGTGTTCTTGATTCATCAACATCAGCTAACACTGTAAAGAATAATATTAAATAAGATTTGATATATTAAATCTTATATTTATTGAACCGACATACCAATTTAGACTTTTGGTCTAATCTTTGGTAGTCAGTTCATTTTAATGTTATGCTTTTTATATTCAAAAGGTATTTGACAATAGAGTATATTCTTTGTATACTTATAAAAGTTTTATATTTTGTTTGATTTTATAAAACAAAAAAGAAAAATGGAGGAAGAGTGGTTGAAAAACATATTAAAAAGAAGTGTTGCATTGTGTGGTATGATATCACTTTCTATGATATTTATCATATTAGGCAATATTAGTAATGTAAAAGCAGATGAACGCTTTAGCTTACGACTTGATAAAGCAGGAGTGTGGCATTATTATACAAGTGATAATAAGATAGATATAGAATATACAGGCATGGCAGAAAATGAGTATGGCTGGTGGTACATAGAAAATGGAACAGTTGACTTTGAGTTTACAGGCATGGCAGAAAATGAATATGGCTGGTGGTATCTTACAAATGGAACTGTTGATTGGAATTACGAAGGCATGGCAGAAAATAAGTATGGAAAATGGTGCATTAGTAATGGAACAGTTGACTTTAGTTACAACGGTATGATATGCGGTCCGTGGGACTGGGTATATATCACAGATGGATATGTTGATACTTGGTATACAGGTATGGCAGAAAATGAATATGGTTGGTGGTACATAACAAAAGGATACCTTGACCGTACATATACAGGCATGGCAGAAAATAAGTATGGCTGGTGGTACATGAAAAATGGTGCTATTGATTGGTTATACGAAGGACTTGCAGAAAACAAGTATGGAAAATGGATACTTAGTGGTGGAACAGTAGATTTTTCAGCTAATGAAGAATACCTCGATGAAGATGGAACTTTATATACCGTTGTAAATGGTTATGCAACAGTTAAAAAAGATGAAATAAAAACAGGCTGGGTTGAAGAAGCCGATGGAAATTTATATTACTACAATTCAGATGGTGAACTTGAACAGGCTGTAGGTATGGACGTATCTTCTTATCAAGGAAATATTGATTGGGATGTAGTCAAATCAACAGGTGAGATTAAGTTTGCAATAATAAGAATTGGTTTCGGTGATGATGATACATCTCAAGATGACCGACTTGCAATTCGCAATATGGACGAATGTGAAAGAGTTGGAATTCCTTATGGAGTTTACCTTTTCTCTTATGCCGTAAGTGAAGAACAGGCTAAGAGTGAAGCTTCACATCTTCTTAGAATGATTAAAGGCAGAAATCCAATGCTTGGAGTATACCTTGATGTTGAAAATGTAACTTATGATAATGGTTCAGGATATTATCAAAATCATGGTCTTGACCCATATTCAGAAGATGGCAGAAGAAGACTTACTGATTACACAAAAATAGTACTTAATGCTCTTACAGACGAAGGTTATAGAGCTGGTATATATATGAATGTTAATTATTATAACAATGTACTTTACATGAGTGAACTTTCAGGATATAGATGGCTTGCTGCATGGGGCGATTACAAAGAATGCCCAATAAAAGACTGCAAAATGTGGCAATACACAAGTGATGGCTCAGTAAAGGGCGTACCAAGTGAAAGAGTTGATATGGACTTGTGGCTTAATAACTAATTAATACAAAAATAAGTGTGCTAAGAAGGAAGATATATGTCTATCTTCCTTTTTTTGCGTTTTATAAGTTAAGAAATATATTTTTACAGCCGAAATAATTAAACGTAGTATAAAAGTACAAAAAATAATATGAGAAAAATGTAATTTTATGCAAAATTTTGATTGCGTATAATGCAATTAGGATATATAATATACAAATGTAGCCTTGAAAGACTATATTCATTATATTAAATGACATACAAAGATTGTCTTTTATTGGCATTATTATTATGTTATAATTTCATAGCATTAAAAAATATTAATAAAGTACTATGAAAATATTAAATATTGCTTAGAAAGAGATGATAAGTGTTTAGTATTAAAGTAAATATTAAAAAGAGGAAAATGGAAAGTGAACCAAACAAGAGAAAGAGCACAAAATGGTATTGTGTTTGTTACAGATATAATATGTCTGATAATTAGCTATTATCTATCAGGTTTTATTATTCTATATCAGTGCAAAGACAATGTTGAGTTGATGTTAATAAAAGGTTGCAGATGAGGGAAAATGAAAAATGAATGTTCGTAAAAAGATGGCAGTATATTTTATGTATATAGTAGATGCAATTTCATTAATAATATCTTTTGGTTTAGCATATTTAATCAAGTTTAATTGGATAGAAAATGAAATAAATATATATAGAAGTGATTATATAATATTATTCTTACTTATAGCTATCATATACATCATTATTAATACTGTTTTTTTAAAGAATATAGATTTTATTAACAGAAATATTACTCAAGAAGTTATAGAGTCTTTCAAAACAATAGTATATGTGTCAGTACTTGTGATGGTGTGTTTGTTCTTTTTAAAAAATAGCGCTGATTATTCAAGGTCAATGATGTTCATATTTATGTGTATATCATTTCCATTAATGTTTATTGGAAGGACAATTTTAAAAAGAGTATTACATATATCTTATAGAAATGATAAGTATCAAGAAAAGATAGTAATAATCAGTAATTCCAAAGACATAGAAAATGTAATAGAGGGAATTAAAGAGAAAAACAATGGAATTATAAAAATTGTAGGGATAGTTTTATTGGATTGTAATAAAGTTGGAGAAGATTACTCTGGAATAGATGTTATTGCTAACAAAGATACATACATTGAAATTATACAAAAAAAAGAAGTCGATTCTGTTCTTGTATCATTGACAGAAAATGAAAGTGATAAATGTGCAGATATAATTACAAAATTGCAGAGTATAGGCAAAAATGTACATATACGACTTCCAGAATATGAATTGTGTGATGGATATAAACAATTTAGGAAATTAGGAGAATTTGCGACTGTAAGTTATATGTCAACTGAAAATATGATGTTTTATCAGGTGATATTAAGAAGACTTATAGAAGTAATAGTAGGATTAATAGGGTGTTGCTTGACAGTTGTTGTATTGCCATTTGTAAGTATAGGAATGTTAATTGAGTCACCAGGAAAAGTAATAGTTTCTAATGTAAGAGTAGGAAGAAATGGACGTAGATATCTTCAGTATAGATACCGCATATTGAAAATGAATTCGAAGGAATGTATTGAGAATGGAAAAAGTCAATTTATGATAACTGGGAAAATATTATTTAAACTTCACTTAGACAAATTACCAGGAGCTTACAATCTATTATGTGGAGATATAGGTCTTATAGGTCCTGAAGCACCATCAATTGTAGAATATATGAATTACATACCACAGCAAAAGAGAAAGCTTGCTATAAAACCAGGAATTATTGGAGAGTGGAGTTATAGAAAAGAAGATGTAGAACTTGCAGTAACATCTGAAAGTTATGATATGTCTTATGAAAAAAATATAACTGGTGATATAAAAAGATTTGTTATGGCAATTGGAAGAATGGTTGTATACCACCCTAAACATGTAATAGAAAAATGGCAATTAGATGAGCAAGTAAACACAATTCAAGAAATACTTGACAATAAAAAGCCATATCAATATGACAAGAGTACATATACGGTTAAGAGTTCATTTGGAAGAATTATATACCTTGTGATAAAAAGGGTATTTGATATTGTGCTTTCAGGGATAGCACTTGTTGTTTTATCACCAATATTTTTGATTTTAATGATATGTGTAATATCAGAAGATGGAGGTAGTCCATTCTATGGTCATGTAAGAATTGGAAAAAATGGTAAAAAGATAAGAGTGTACAAGTTTAGAAGTATGAAAAATATTGATGTAGATATTGAAAAAATATTGACACCTGAACAGTTATTACAGTATAGAACAGAATTTAAGATAGACAATGACCCAAGAATAACAAAGGTGGGAAATTTCTTAAGAAAGTCAAGTTTAGATGAGCTTCCACAGCTTATTAATATTTTAAAAGGAGATATATCAATAGTTGGACCACGACCTATAGTTGAAAAAGAAATAAAAATTTATGGAAAAGATACAGCAAAGCTTCTAAGTGTCCAGCCAGGACTTACAGGATATTGGCAAGCATATGCTAGAAATAATGCCACATATGAAAGTGGAGAAAGGCAGAAGATGGAGATGTATTATGTAGAACATCAGAGTCTTTGGTTAGATATAAAGGTTATATTTAAGACATTTAGTTCAGTTTTGAAGGGGAGTGGAGCGCAATAATGAGTCAAGAGTTAAATAAAAAGAATGTTGGGTTTGTTATTCTTACATGGAATTCTGAACATGTAATTAGAAAGTGTATAGAATCAATAGTAAGTATGGAAAAAGTTATATCTTCGATAATTATAGTTGATAATGAGAGCGTTGATTCAACATGTAAAATAGTCA
>OGFB01000643.1_pt1 | contig 16716 bp, 12 predicted proteins | sample 1570801 | NCBI WGS metagenome assembly OGFB01 (sample SAMEA2581969, study PRJEB24529) | metagenome | biome: Human gut stool | place: China | collected 2011 | reverse complement strand
ACATGCCCAATTTACGCTGTGAATCGCACCACAGAATCTGCAATTTACGTTATGGAACTCGCGGTTATGGGATGAGTACCTACAGGATTCCCTCTAAACGCTTAAATACTTCATCAGAAGATTTGCAAGGTCGGGGGATTGGGCGGCTTCTCCGGGGCTGCGTCCCTCTCCGTAAGCAATCCGGCAATCCATTCTTTGAGCTTGCCGATCTGCGCCCGGATTTCCTTAATCATGCGGTTTGCTTTCTGGATATTACGGTTAAGCTCGACTTTCTCGGTGGTTATGCCTTTCTTCTCCATTTGACAGGCGGCTACGCCCATGTGGACGGTGGGTATCTCGTCAATGCCGCGCTCGTCAAGGGGGCGCATGGTAAGCATGATATAACAGTGGGGATTGCCTTTGTTGGTGTCGTGAATGGCAAAGTCCACGCACATTCCCTTAGAAACAAATTGAGAGGAACAGTATTCCCGGACAAGCCGGATCTGTTCCTCTCTGGATAATTCTATGGGGAGTGCCGCGTCAATCTCCCACGTAAGCTGCGCGTTCCCGGCTTTCTCGTAAAGCTCCACGCTGTTCCACAAGGCAGAATGGTCAGAGAAAGAGGGCGGGGCATGGAGCGGCAGCATGATTTCCGTATGGACGCCGCCGCCCTTGCGGGTGGTATTATAACTTAGTATCCCTCGTTCACAACTTCCCATGTTCCATTATTCAGTTGTAAAGTGATTGTGCGATTAGGCTCTTGAATGACTCCGTCCTTGCTTGCACAAACAGAAAAAATAATTTTATTTTCTGTCTGGCTCTTTAATTCCAAAGAAACAACTTCAAAGACTGTATTCTCATAATAGGCTCTGGCTGCTTCATCTGCTATTTTCAACTCATCATTGGGTGCTGCTTCTGTAATAGAAATTAAATTGCCAATCGGGGGAGTCGATTCTTGAAAAATGTCCGAGCAGACTATTTGTACCCGCGTACCAATTTTTAATTCCCAATCTTTTTGTTCCTCTGTCAATTCAAACAGCACTTTATCATAGCTTAGTCCTGAATTTTCCTCGACATCAACAAGAATAATGGGAACTAAACTTTCAATCACATTGTCAATGATTGTTCCAGTGAAAGTAATACTATTTGGAATGACAATTTGCTCTGGTTCATTCGGATCTGCTTCTTTGTAATTATCCTCTATAACAGGTGCGGCACCGATTGCTTCGCTATCAGGACGATTTATAAAAGTATCTTCGTCGCTGATTTGGTAATCATCAAAGGACGCAAAAAATCTACCGTCGTCTAACAGAGAGATTGTAATTGCCTTTGTTGTAGTTTTTCCGTTTTCAAATGTAATCTCCATGACGATAATATCATTCCGCATTTCCTCCGGCAAAGCTGCAATCGTACTGTCCTCATTGTCAGTCAGTTCCCGAATGATAGCATTAGGCACCCAGCTAATCGTCAAATAATAATATTCGCTTTCGTCCTCCCCATAGGCAACGGTAAAGTTCTGGGCGTTCCCATATTCATCTCTTTTTTCTGTCCAGTCCAAAAAATTGATTTGCTGGTTTTTGCAAGAAAAACGGACTGTAGCAATATCTTTGCCAGAAAGATAGAACATCAACGGCTGTCCTTTCATCTCTCCGCTATCGCTGATTGTGCCGCTATTCATTACTGCTCCGGCTGTAGTAATTTCTTCATCTGTGCCATAAGCGTAAGCCGATACAATCATGCCGCCAGAAAAAGGGGTAAGTATGCCGCCTGCGGCAATCACGATTGCGAAACAAGCCGCAACCGCGCCCAATTTAATCCAAAAGGGCTTTTTATTCTTCTTTTTCTTATAATGGATAGCTTCATCAACATACTTGCTGCCAAGCTCGCTCATGGCTTCGGAAAATTTCTTTGAGTTCATACGAATACCTCTCTTTCGATTAAATAGTCTTTCATTTTCTGACGGATACGGGTCAGCCGGACGGAGACATTTTTCTCCGAAAGCCCTACAAACCCGGCTATGTCCTTACAGCTATCAGAAAACCAGTAACGGCGCATGAAGATAACGCGATTTTCGACAGTCAGCGTGTCCAAAAAACTTTCGATAATACGGGCTAATTCTCTGGCTTCAATCTCGGCTTCTACCGTGTTTGGGTCTGCTATGCAGGCTTCGATTTCCTCCATAGCAATCGTGTAGTGGCTGCTTCGTTTTGAAGCTTCCTTTTTGTAATAAATCTTCAATGAAATGTTCCGAACGATTTTACAGATATAAGTCAGCAGTGGGTTGGGGTGCGCCGGGGGAATTGCGTTCCATGCTCCTAAATAAGCGTCATTGACACATTCCTCTGCGTCCTGCCTGTTGTTCACGATATTGTTCGATAGCTTGTGGCAGACTTTACCGTATTTTATATCCAGCTCCCGTATGCCTTGCTCTGAACGCTCGAAAAACAACTCAATAATTTTTTCATCTTCTATCATCACACCGCCTCCTTTCCGGCTTCACCTATATACTACGGTTTCAACGGCGAATACTACATCAAATCCAAAAATTTTTCAAAAAAATTATATCACACTTTTGGAATGGGGCGTAGCAGGGTGTTTGAATGTGCTTTCGCCGCTTTTTCATGCAAGCTCCTTTCTGCGCCCCTGTTACGCAATAGGGGCATTTTCCAGGTGTTTTCTCCGGCTCTTGACCGTCAAGCATAGATTAGCTCATATTTTACGATTTCTTCTGCCTGTGCCTTGCAAGCGTTCATCAGCCCTACCCACTTCATAGGGTCAGCGGCTTTCAATTCCTCGGTAGCTCCCGCGCTCTTGGCAAGCTCCGGCATGATAAGGTCAATCCGGCTCGCTCGTCGTCATTGGAAAGACGTTCATATAGTGCTGTGATTTTGCCTTTGTCCGGCTGCTTTTTCATAGGGTGTAACCTCCTTTCTTTATAGGCACTCATCCAATAACCGGAGTTCCACAACGTAAATCGCAGACTTTGTGGTGCAATTCACAGCGTTGATCGGGCATGTATAAGCGTCCTCCCACAAGTCATTCGTAACGTAAATGAAAGAAAAACGGTGCAGACAAATATGATTTCCTTCGTGAGCCATGGAGCTGGGATTCTAAAAATTTCGTGAAGCCTCTGCTTCACAAAATTTTTGCTCAGAAGCCCAGCGGAATGCCCGGCGAACAGGAACATCATATTTCGTCTGTACCGTTTTTCTTTTCATAAACCTATAAAATTCTGACTTGTGAGAGGACGCTTATATTTGCCCCTTCACAACCCATAAAAGCACCACAAAATCTGTAACATTACGTTACGGAACTCCGGTCAGATATTACTCAGCCAGATTTCCGGTATAAAGCTGATAGTATTTTCCATGTTCTTCCATCAACTGCTCATGGCTGCCGCGTTCAATGATGCGCCCCTGCTCTAAGACCATGATACAGTCACTGTTGCGGACAGTGGAGAGACGGTGTGCGATGACAAAAGTCGTACGTCCGCGCATCAGTTTATCCATACCATCCTGTACGATCTTTTCCGTTCTGGTATCGATGGAGGAGGTTGCCTCATCGAGGATCAGGACAGGAGGATCGGCAATGGCGGCACGGGCGATCGCAAGCAGCTGGCGCTGTCCCTGGCTTAAGTTTGCGCCGTCTCCGGTCAGCAATGTGTTGTAGCCATCCGGAAGCTGATGGATGAAGGTGTCTGCATTTGCAAGTTTTGCAGCAGCGATGACTTCCTCGTCTGTCGCATCCAGTTTTCCGTAACGGATATTTTCCATTACAGTTGCGGTAAATAGATGGGTATCCTGCAATACGATTCCAAGGGAATGACGCAGGTCGTCTTTTTTGATCTTATTAATGTTAATGCCGTCGTAGCGGATCTTGCCATCCTGAATATCGTAGAACCGGTTGATCAGGTTTGTGATCGTTGTTTTTCCGGCACCGGTACTTCCAACGAAAGCGATCTTCTGTCCTGGAGTAGCAAAAAGGTCTACATTGTGCAGAACGATTTTGTCAGGATTGTATCCAAAATCGACATCATCAAATACCACATCACCCTTTAACTCAATATAGTCGACAGAACCGTCTGCCTGATGCACATGCTTCCAAGCCCACATTCCGGTACGCTCGCTGCACTCTGTAATCTGGCCATTTTCCTTTTTCGCACGCACTAAAGTCACGTATCCCTCGTCCGTTTCCGGTTTTTCATCCAGCAGATTGAAGATTCGCTCGGAACCTGCAAGCGCCATGACGATATTGTTGATCTGCATGCTTAACTGGTTGATCGGCTGGCTGAAACTCTTATTGAATGTGAGGAAGCTTGCCAGTTTACCGAGGGTAAAACCGCCTATACCTTCCAGGGCGAGGATGCCGCCGACTAAGGCGACCAGAACATAACTTACATTTCCAAGCTGTGCATTGATCGGCATTAAGATATTACCAAATTTGTTTGCGTTATCAGCACTTTCAAATAACTGGTCATTCAGCTTGTTGAAGTCTGCAATACTTTCTTCCTCATGGGTAAAGACCTTTACTACCTTCTGGCCATTCATCATCTCTTCAATATAACCGTTGACCGTGGCGATATCACGCTGCTGGGCGATAAAGTACTTGGCACTGGCACCACCTACCACTTTGGTGGCATAGAGCATGACTCCAACCATAAAAAGTGTGATGATCGTCAGTGGGATGTTTAAAACGATCATGGCGCCAAGGACACTGACAATCGTAACCGCACTGTTTAAAACCTGCGGGATACTCTGACTGATCATCTGGCGCAGGGTATCAATATCGTTCGTATAGGTTGACATAATATCACCATGTGGGTGAGTGTCAAAGTAACGGATCGGGAGTCCTTCCATATGGATGAACATATCGTTTCTTAAGTTCCGGAGTGTTCCCTGTGTGACGTATACCATAATTTTGGACTGTGCAAAGGAAGCAAGCACACCACACGCATAGAAAATTGCAACGCGTCCGATCGCATGGGCGAGTTCCGTGAAATCAGGGGAGGCCTGTTTTGTTAATGGAATGATGTAATCGTCGATCAGTGTCTGCATGAATAAGGTACCCTGTACACTCGAAAAAACAGTGATAAACAGGCAGATCACGACAACGATACATGCAAAGCCATAGTTCTTAAAAATATAAGAGAGCAGGCGCAGCAGTAGTTTTCCCGGATTTGCAACATTTGGTCTTGGTCCGCGTGCATTGCCACGCATAGGTCCATGATTTTTTTCTGCCATTATTTTGCACCTCCTTCATCAAAATCACCGCTTCCCTGTGTCTGGGATTCATATACTTCGCGGTAAATCGCATTTGTTTCCATAAGTTCTTCATGGGAACCGAAGCCGTCCACAACGCCGTTGTTCAATACAATGATGCGGTCTGCATTCATGACAGAGGAGATCCGCTGCGCAATGATAAGTTTTGTCGTATTTGGGATCTCTTCGGCAAATGCCTTACGGATTTTTGCATCGGTTGCCGTATCAACCGCACTGGTACTGTCGTCTAAAATTAAAATTTTCGGGTTCTTTAACAGTGCTCTTGCGATACACAGACGCTGTTTCTGTCCACCGGAGACATTGGAACCACCCTGTTCAATGTGCGTGTTATAGCCATCCGGAAAACGGTTGATAAATTCGGAAGCGCAGGCAAGGTCGCAGGCATGCCGGCATTGTTCATCGGTTGCATCCGGGTTTCCCCAGCGGAGATTGTCATAGATCGAGCCGGAGAAAAGCACATTATTCTGTAATACAACGGACACTTCGTTACGCAGTGTGTCGAGGTCATAGGAGCGGACATCTTTACCGCCAACGTAGACGGCACCAGCCGATACATCATACAGACGGCTGATCAGGTTGACTAAGGAAGATTTCGAACTTCCCGTTCCGCCGATGATACCGATGGTCTCGCCTGAGGCGATGGAGAGATTGATATCGTCTAAAACAGGGGTATCAGAGGTTTTATTGTATCGGAACGTCACATGGTCAAAGCGGATGCTTCCGTCGGTTACTTCATGGTCCGGTTTTTCCGGGTTTGTGATATCACTCTTCTCATTTAATACTTCACAGATACGCTCAGCACTTGCGATACTCATGGTGATCATGACAAAAACCATGGAGAGCATCATGAGGTTCATCATAATGTTCATGCAGTAAGTGAGAAGGCTCATCAATTCACCGGTGGTAAGAGAATTTACCACGATCATTTTGGCACCGATCCAGCTGATCAGGATGATGCAGGTATACACGGCAGCCATCATGACGGGATTATTAAATACGATAACGCCCTCTGCTTTGACAAACATTTTGTAAATATTTTCACTTGCTTTTTTGAAACGGTCCTTTTCAAAATCTTCACGGACGTAGGCTTTTACCACGCGGATCGCAGAGACATTTTCCTGGACAGATGCGTTTAAGTCATCATATTTCGGAAATACCTGGGTAAAATATTTATGAGCCCTGACTGTGATAAAAGCAAGTATGATACCAAGTAAGATCACTGCTGCGAGGTAGATACAGGCAAGTTTTGCATTAATAAAAAAAGCCATGATCATGGCACAGACCAGAGTGATCGGTGCGCGGACGCACATGCGCAGGATCATCTGATAAGCCATCTGGATGTTGGTGACATCTGTGGTCAGTCTTGTGACAAGCCCTGCGGTGCTGAATTTGTCAATATTGGAGAAAGAGAATGTCTGGATATTTTCATACATTGCCTTTCTTAAGTTGCGGGCAAAACCGGTAGAGGCTCTCGCACCGTATTTTCCCCCCATCACACCTGCAAAAAGAGAGACACAGGCAGTCACGATCATCAGCCCGCCCATCACGTAGATATGATGGATATCGCCCTTTTCCACACCGTTATCGATAATGGATGCCATCATGAGAGGTATGACCGTCTCCATGAGAACTTCTAAGATCATGAAGACCGGAGTAAGAAAAGAGTCCTTTTTAAACTCTTTTATTTGTGCTCCAAGAGTTTTTAACATATTTTCACATCCTTTTCTAAATTATTGTTGATTTTTATTTGTTAGTGTGCTAACTATATATTTATACGGCATTCGTCTGTGAATGTCAACAATGAATTTTTGAAGGGGAAAAAGAAGGAAAATGAGACACGAAGACAGTGTAGGATATAAAATGAGGTTGATCCATAACCGCATTCATAAGCAGATGGAAGCGAAAAGGATCGAGAATGAGGGTGATATCACAGGAATGCAGCGGTGGACACTCGGTTACCTGAATGACCATGCGGATACGGAAATCTATCAGAAAGACATTGAACAGGAATTTAAAGTGTCCCGTGCAACGGCTTCTAACATGCTTCAGCTGATGGAGCGGAACGGACTGATCGTGCGGGAGTCCGTAAGCTGCGATGCGAGATTAAAAAAGATTTCCCTGACAGAAAAAGCAAAAAATATGGTTGCAAAGTCGGATGCAGATATCCGGGAGATGGAGCAGCTCATCACAAAAGGCTTTCATAAGGAAGAAACAGAACAGCTAAAGCATTATCTCGACCGGATCATGGAAAATATCGGCGTGGCGGAAGACTGTTGTGGCAGAAAGTGTAAAAGTGGTGCAAAAGAGCAGAAAAACCACAATATATAGTGTTTTTCTTCTATCATAAAAAAGTGACGATTTATTTGATGTATTTTTGTACAGAATAGATAAAGGTAGCATGGATACTGGGTTTGCGTGGTGTCCGCTGCCTTTTTTGTTTACATAATGCTCCACATAATATAGTTATACATATTGACAAGAACACAATATGTTGTATATAATAAATCTCGGCAGCAATCGTTGGAACACTGCCCTGACAAATAATTTTTTACAATTGAAACTATAGTGAAAATTGTTTATTAGATAGGAGAGTAAAACAAAGATATGAAAATTATCAAACGAAGCGGAATGGAAGATACCTTTGACATTAAAAAGATCGAGGCAGCGATCCGCAAAGCAAATGAAAGTGTCATTGATTATGAAAAGCTGACAGAGGAGAAGATTCAGGAGATCCTTGCCAATGTGGAGAAGGCATGTGAGAATATGAAACGTTCTCCAAGTGTGGAAGAGATTCAGGATATGGTGGAAAACCAGATCATGAACCAGCGTGCATTCAATGTGGCACGTAATTATATCACTTATCGTTATAAGAGAGCTCTGGTCCGTAAATCTAACTCTACCGATGAACAGATCTTAAGTTTATTAGAGTGCAACAATGAGGAAGTAAAACAGGAGAATTCCAATAAGAACCCTACTGTCAACAGTGTACAGCGTGACTATATGGCAGGAGAGGTGAGCAAGGATATTACCAGAAGATTCTTATTAGATGGAGATATCGTAGAAGCGCATGAGCAGGGAATCATTCATTTCCATGATGCAGATTATTTTGCACAGCATATGCATAACTGCTGTCTTGTAAATTTAGAGGACATGCTCCAGAACGGCACAGTGATCAGTGAGACGATGATCGACCGTCCAAAGAGCTTTTCTACTGCATGCAATATTGCAACACAGGCGATCGCACAGATTGCAAGTTCCCAGTATGGCGGACAGAGTATTTCACTCTCACATCTGGCACCATTTGTGGATGTGAGCCGTCAGAAGTTCCGCAAGACTGTCCGCGAGGAACTGACAGCTTCCGGTATCGAGCCGACAGAAGAAATGGTAAACAAGATCGCTGAGATGCGTGTCAAAGAGGAGATCAACCGTGGTGTTCAGATGATCCAGTATCAGGTGATCACGCTTATGACAACCAATGGACAGGCTCCATTTGTGACAGTATTTATGTATCTCGATGAAGTTCCGGAAGGACAGCTTCGTGATGACCTTGCAGCAGTGATCGAGGAAGTATTACATCAGAGAATCCAGGGCGTTAAGAATGAAAAAGGTGTATTTATCACACCGGCGTTCCCGAAACTCATCTATGTATTAGAGGAAGACAATATCCGAGAGGGAAGCCGTTACTGGTATCTGACCAGACTTGCAGCAGAGTGTACTGCAAAGAGAATGGTACCGGATTATATCTCTGAGAAGATCATGAAAAAACTCAAACAGGGCAACTGTTATACCTGTATGGGATGCCGCTCTTTCTTGACCGTATATAAGGACGAAAATGATAAATTCAAATTCTACGGAAGATTCAATCAGGGTGTTGTTACCTTAAACCTTGTGGATGTGGCATGTTCTTCCGGAAGAGATATGAACAAGTTCTGGGAACTTATGGATGAGAGACTGGAACTCTGTCACAGAGCATTAATGGCAAGACATGAGAGATTAAAAGGAACGCCTTCGGATGTGGCGCCGATCCTCTGGCAGAATGGTGCACTGGCACGTCTGAAAAAGGGCGAGACCATTGATAAATTATTATATGGTGGATACTCTACCATTTCCCTCGGATATGCGGGACTTTGTGAGTGTACGAGATATATGAAGGGAGTTTCCCACACAGATCCGGATGGCACACCATTTGCATTGGAAGTCATGCGTCATCTGAACGATGCATGTGCAAAATGGAAAGCAGAGCATAACATTGATTTCAGCCTGTATGGCACACCATTGGAGTCTACAACTTATAAATTTGCAAAGTGCTTACAGAAACGTTTTGGAATCATTCCGGGTGTTACAGATAAGAACTACATTACAAACAGCTATCACGTACATGTGACGGAGGAAATGAGCGCATTCGATAAGCTGAAATTCGAATCCCAGTTCCAGGAGCTTTCTCCGGGCGGAGCGATCAGTTATGTGGAAGTTCCGAACATGCAGAACAATCTGGATGCTGTTCTTTCTGTTATGCAGTACATTTATGATAATATTATGTACGCAGAGTTGAACACCAAAAGTGATTATTGTCAGGAATGTGGTTACTCCGGAGAGATCAAAATTGTGAATGACAAAGATGGAAAATTAGTCTGGGAGTGTCCGAATTGCGGAAACCGCGATCAGAATAAAATGTCTGTTGCAAGACGTACCTGCGGTTATATCGGAACACAGTTCTGGAATCAGGGAAGAACACAGGAGATCAAGGAGCGTGTCCTCCATCTGTAAAAGCAACAGTATAAAGTAATATAAAAATTCAGGCGGAGCGGGAATTTATCCCGCTTCGTTTCAACTTATCATAAAGGAAATCATACAATGAATTATGCGAATATAAAAACTTATTCGATCGAAAATGGAACAGGCGTAAGAGTGTCGCTGTTTGTATCCGGCTGCACCCATCATTGCAAGGGATGTTTCAATGAGGAAGCCTGGGATTTTTCTTATGGAAAACCATTTACAAAAGAGACGGAAGATGAGATCATCCACGATTTAGAGCCGGACTATATGGCAGGCATCACGCTGCTCGGTGGAGAGCCGATGGAACCTGTGAACCAGAGAGTGCTGGTAAATCTGTTAAAGCGCATCCGCAAAGAACTGCCGGATAAAACCGTCTGGATCTACACCGGATACCTCTATGAGGATCTTCTGCCGGGAGGAAGGGCGAACTGTGAAGTGACAGAGGAAATGTTATCTTACTGTGATATTCTGGTGGATGGACCATTTGTTCTGGAAAAGAAAAACATTTCATTAAAATTCCGTGGTTCCGAGAATCAGAGGATCATCCAGCTTTCAGCCACAAGGGATGCCGGTAAAGTGATTCTTGCGATGGAATAGCAAACTGTGATATGATGAACACTGGCAGAAAAATGAACAGAGAAATTCTGGTTTCAGAAATAAGGGGAGCAGAGAGATGAAAATTACGTGGAAGACATTTCTGGCGGTGTCTGCCTATTGGGCAGGCGTCTTTGGATGGTTTTATATAGGAGTCTGGCAGGTGGTATCTGGTGTGTCGGTTATATGATCAGTGAATATTTCAAAGAAAGCAAATAAGGATAAACAGATGATTTTACGAGTACCTTCTTATTATAAAACATTTCAGTGCATTGCAGATAAATGTGAACACAGTTGCTGCATTGGCTGGGAGATTGATATTGATGAGGATTCCTATGATTATTACATGGGGATTGAGGGAGCGTTTGGAGAGCGCCTGAAAGAGCAGACGGTGACAGAAGATGAGGAACACAGCTTTGTATTACGGAAAAACGGTTGGTGCCCATTTTTAGATCAGAACAAATTATGCGATATTTACAGCGAACTTGGCGAGGAGGCTTTGTGTGAAGTCTGCACCGAGTATCCACGTTTTGTTGTGGAGTACGGCGATGTCAGGGAAAAATCTTTGAGTGTGTCCTGTGAAGAAGTAGGACGCATTATTTTTTCTGATGAGGGTAAAATGTCTTATGAAGATATCGAACTGCCGGATCTTGGAATTGAAGATGAATTTTACGAGGATGAGGAGGAAGAACCTTTCGAGGAAGATATGGAGGAGTTCTGTTCTCATTTAGAGGAGTACCGGACACAGGCGGTTGCCATTTTACAGAACCGGGAAAAGAGTATTGACGACAGGATCAGGGAGTATCTGAAATTCTGTGAAAAATTGCAGAATGTGGTGGAAAATCCAGAGGAAGAACTGTGGGAGCCGATGGAATATTTTCATGTCCGTATGGAGACGTTCGATGAACTTGAGAATGTCAACGAGGAATGGATGGAAGTAAAACAGCGGGTGCGTGATTTCTTTGAGACACATTCTTACACCGAGGCACTTGAGGAATATAAAAAGTCCGGCGATTACAATGAAATCTGGTATGAACATATTCTTGTTTATTTTACATACCGGTATTTTATGCGTGCATGGTATGACGGAAATGTTCTGGCAAAAGCACAGTTCGCAATTGTGGGATTTTTAGTGATCCGCGATATGGATATTGTACGATATTTTGCCAATGGAAAAAGTTTCAAGTTGGACGACCGGATTGCGAATGCAAGAATTTTTTCAAGGGAAGTGGAACATTCGGAGGAGACGTTAGAGATTCTGGAAGATGATATTTCTTTTGATGAAGCTTTTCATGTAAAGCATCTGCTTGGACAGATATAAAAATAGCCGGGTGACAGAGTACCGGATAGCTTTGCGCTATCGTTCTGTTCAGCCGGCTATTAGTATCTGCCTGTAATAAATGGGGTAAGGGAGAATACAAAAGAGTTTTATGCAGCGGAGTGACGAAGAGATTTACGAAGAACAGGAGCGCAGAAGAATACAGGCACGGAGAGAGCGGGGAAGAAAGAGACGAAAGCAGCAGATTATTTTTCGGGCAGTGACGTTTATCGTTTTTTTTCTTGCATTGCTTCTTATTGTAATGCTGGTGCGCAAAGTGGCAGATAAATCAGCAGCAGAGGAGACAATGGTATCAGAGCCTGTCAAGTATGTCGAGGAATCTCCGGATTTTGCGGTAGAACTGCTGTCTGTCAATGAGTATTCCAGACCGGGAACAGAACTTTCACAGGTAAATGGGATAGTTGTCCATTATACGGCAAATCCGGGAACGACAGCGGAACAGAACCGCAGTTATTTTGAAAGTCTGGCAGAGACAGGGGAGACGCATGCCAGCAGCCATTTTATCATTGGAATCAGTGGGGAAATCATTCAGTGCATTCCATGTAATGAGATCTCTTATGCATCCAATGACAGAAACAGCGATACCATTTCGGTAGAATGCTGTATTCCAGATGAGAGCGGAAAGTTTACAGATGAAACTTACCAGTCATTGGTCGAACTTGTGGCATGGCTTATGGGGCGGTATGATCTGACTGCGGACGACGTGATCCGACATTATGATGTGACAGGAAAAGATTGCCCGAAATATTTTGTCGAAAACAGTAATGCATGGTCGGATTTCAAGACGGACTTATTGACATATATCGATACCTACGGTATTGAAAAAACACAGGAAATAAATTAGAATAGCTTATGAACCAGACTTTTTTGTTGCAAAAAACAAAATAATGATGGAAACAATCGGATAAAGGGTTAATATAGGAAAATATGTTGGAAAATGAATTTCATAAATTAGAAGAAAAACAGGAAATCAGAACGACGATCAGTCAGATCAGAAAAGAGATCAAGAAGCAGGACAGTAAAAAAGCATTTTTGGAACTGCTCCAGGGAAAAGAGTCCATGATCGTTGATTTCTTATCAGAGGAAGATGCAAAGACAAGGAAAAATACAGCACTTCTGATTGGGGATTTAAAGCTTGAACAGGCAAAAGAAGCACTGATCGCAGCCTATCTGAATGAGACAACACTATATGTGAAAAGTGCTTATCTGACAGCTCTTGGAAAGCTTGATGTCAGGGAAAATCTTGAATTCTTTAAAAACCGTCTGCAGGAAGTAAAAAATCAGCAGGTGCCTGCTGAGGAACAAAAACATCAGGGCGAAGAGATCCGGGAGTTAAATGAGATCATACTGAAAACGGAAGGGGCAAAAAAACATCAGTTTACCGGTTTTCAGATGCCGCATGAGATGCTGCTTCTCACAAACCGGGAGCAGAGGGAGGTCACGTTTTCCGAAGTAAAGGAGATCGGGGCTTCGGTACAGAGAAAGGCAGAGCTGCATCCATTGGGAGTACTGGTTTTTTCGAAAGAAGTGATTCCATTTACAAAGCTTCGCACTTACCGGGAATTATTGTTTCCTATTCACACAAATGAAAGAATCCCTGCAATGCCGCACAGGGCGGCAGAATTATTATGGCATTCGGATCTCTATGCATTTCTGACGGAATGCCATGAGGGAGATGCACCATTTTTCTTCCGTCTGGAGGTAAAGAGTGCAGAAACGAAAACAGAGTTTGTGAAAAAATTAGGTGCGTCACTGGAAAAAAAATCTGACTGGAAACTGGCGAATTCGACCACAGATTATGAGATTGAGATCCGTCTGATCGAGGCGAAGGATGGAAGCTTTGTTCCATTTTTGAAATTATATTCCATGAAGATGAAGCGGTTTGCCTACCGGAAGAATGCGATTGCAATGTCCATCCATCCGGCAACGGCGGCGATGCTCATGTATCTGGCAAAACCATATCTGAAAGAAAATGCACAGATTTTAGATCCGTGCTGCGGTGTTGGAACAATGCTGATCGAGCGCGATATCTTAGTTCCGGCAAGGGAAAAATATGGGATTGACATTTTCGGTGATGCGATTGACATGGCAAGAGAGAATGCAGCACTTGCCGGAGAGAAGATCAACTTTATCCACCGGGATTATTTTGATTTTAAGCATGATTATAAGTTTGATGAGATCGTTACCAATATGCCGGTAAAAGGAAAGAAAGCAAAAGAGGATATGGATGCATTTTATGCCCGCTTTTTTGAAAAGTCTAAGAGTCTGCTGGCTGAGGATGGAATCATTATCATGTATTCCAATGAGGTAGGGTTTGTAAAAAAACAACTGCGGCTGCAGCCGTGCTACAGGCTGATCCAGGAGTATACGATCCGGAAAAAGGATTCGTACTGTCTGTTTATTATAGGAATGAAATAACAATTTAAGGGGTAATAGGGATATGGCTTTTACAGCGGGCAAAAGCAAAGAAATTGAGGGGAAATCAAATGACTGGCTGTTAGATCAGTCTTTAATGCAGAGCATGCAGGACCGGTTCTGCGATGCAAACAATGTATACATGGTATGCCTGAATGCACAGAACGGGGTTGTGACAAAAGCATATGGAACAAAAGAGGAATTGGAATATGTGTACAGCAAAGCGGGCAGGGAGCGTCATGTTTCGCTTTTGGACAAAATGACCGGACACAGCATTGAGAGTGTGGTGGAAGAACCGTTAGATACAGATTTTATCAAAATGAGCGGTGTGGCGATCCACGTCAGCGGCGAGACGATCGCAGTCTGGATCGTGATCGGTATCATGGATGACAGTACGGAAGATATTCCGGATTATATGATGCGGACAAGTCCGGAGCGCTATTACAAATCGTTGGAGTTTTTAGAGTCACTCTCAAAACAGATTTTTGCAGTAAAAATGGAGGAAGTGTTAGCACAGGAAGCTTTTAACAAAAGCAGGGAATCTGAGGCACAGATGAAGGAACAGCTGCACAGAAATGAAGCAATGACCTCCATTTTAAAAATGCTTGAGTCAGAAAACAGTTTTACAAAAATTGTGGACGACATTTTAAAAGATGCCTGCGAGTATCTGGGGATTTCGGCAGGAGCACTGCTCCGGGAAAATCAGGAGCAGAAGACGGTGGATATGATCTGCGAGTATGCCGGCGGGGGACGTGAGCCGCAGATGGCAAAGGAGCAGGGAGTCCCGAAAGAAGAACTTCCGTTTTTTAACGGAAAGCCGTATATGATCTCGTCGGATTCCATGATGCCGGAGGGATTTGCACGTCTGTTTGCACAGAAAAAACTGACAGCGGCTGTTTTTCTCCCGGTGGAGGTGAACGGACATGCGGGCATGTATCTCTGTTTTTGTGAAAGTGAGAAAAAGAAAAAATGGGAAAATGCGGATGTTAAATTTATCAATGACGTAAAACGTATTATCCAGACAATTTTAACCAAACGTATCACGAAAAATTCGCTTGCAAGTTCCTATGCATCTTTAGAGGCAATCCTTGAAAATGTGGGATGTGCAATTTATGTAAGAGATCCACAGACCGGACATATTCTGTATGCAAACGAGAAATATCAGAAATTCTTTAAAAAGACGTTGGAGGAACTTCCACTCAGCCCTGTCAGTTTACAGGATGCGACCGAGACAAAAAACGGTCTGTTCCGGGAAATTTATTCCGAGAAGGAAAACCGATGGTTTGACTGCTACAGCACCCATATCCAGTGGGTGGATGGAAGAAAAGTGACACTCTGTACAATTTATGATGTCACAGATAAAAAACTGTACCAGCAGAAAATCGAGAAACAGGCAAACAATGATTTCCTGACCGGCTTATACAACCGTATGCGCTGCGAGCAGGATCTGCAGCATTTTGTTGAAGATACACATGAATCCGGTGGAGAGGGAGCACTTTTATATATTGATCTGGACGACTTCAAACATATCAATGACGGATTGGGACATCAGTATGGCGATATCCTGCTGAAAAATATTTCTTCCGGATTGAAGCAGATCCCGGGAGTGAATGACAATTGTTACCGCATGGGTGGCGATGAATTTATTATACTGATCTCACATAAGGTATATCCTAATCTGCATAATATCATTGACCGGATCAAGGCAGAATTTGCAAGACCGTGGAGGTTAAAAGGAACGGAGTATTACTGCACCATGAGCATGGGAGTTGTACGTTTTCCAACCGATGGGGATACCGTGGAGGAACTGATCAAAAAAGCGGATATTGCGATGTATGATGCAAAATGTGCGGGAAAAAACCGTGTTGCCTATTATGATGAAAATGTGATCTCCACATCTTTCAAACGGCTGGATCTGGAGAAAAATATGCGCAATGCGACCAGAAATGCGTTTGATGAATTTGAAGTTTATTATCAGCCGATCACGGATATTTCAAAACCGGGAATGCCATGCTCCGGTGCAGAAGCACTGATCCGCTGGAATTCGAGGGAACTTGGAGTGATCTCCCCGACAGAGTTTATCCCACTGGCTGAGTATTTAGGGTTGATCAATCCGATCGGAAGCTTCATCTTAAGGGAGGCCTGCATGCGCTGCAAATACTGGAATGATATGGGGCATCCGGATTATAAGGTCAATGTCAATCTGTCTGTTGTACAGCTATTGCAGAATGATATTGTGGAGCAGATTGCTGAGGTCATCAGCGAGACAGGGATCGATCCAAAGAATCTGGCCCTGGTAAGCGTATTGGGAATGCAGAAGGAGCAAATATCAAT
>OGFB01000610.1_pt1 | contig 17528 bp, 15 predicted proteins | sample 1570801 | NCBI WGS metagenome assembly OGFB01 (sample SAMEA2581969, study PRJEB24529) | metagenome | biome: Human gut stool | place: China | collected 2011 | reverse complement strand
CAGAGCCTGGATCAGTCGAGCTTCTCAATGAATTTGGCGCCCCCATTCCAGCGGCTTCGTCCCAACCGTTAGTGCCTGGCTCGGCTACCAAATCTACAGCCCGATGGTAACGCGAAGTGACTGTAGGTGCAAGAGGATAACCATGAAAAAAAAGGTCGCCTTTCACTCCGAACGCCGGAGCTTGAGGACAAAATCATTGGGCTTATCGAAGAGGGTTACTCCGAGCGCCAGATCGCAAAGATGGACGGGATGCCGACGGCTATGACGATTCGGCGCTGGAAGGATGAGGACAAGGATTTTTGTGCTCGTTCCGTGCGCGCGCGAGCTCTCCACGTGCACAAGCCTACTCGAGCGAAGTGCAGAGCTTCTTGGTCGAGGTGCAAGAGAGCTTAGCGAGGTGGCGTCAGACAAAGACGCCGTCGTCCGAATGACAAAATAAAACCCCCGAGGAATCGGGGGTTTAGTTTTTCGATGCTGTCGATAGTTCAACCGCCATGACGCACCCTGAGGGTGCTTAATTCTGGGGACGAGGATGAGTGTGCTCGTCAGTTCCTCGACCGAGCGAGAGGTCGCGTCGTCGAGGGACTTGTGCGGCCTCGCTAGGCCAAAGCGGCGTTCTTCGTTGGCGAGGAGGACAGATGCCATTGATCTCATTCTTTGGGGGCACGCCCAACAAGAAATAAAAACAACCCAAGGTGGGGAAAGAACAAAGCCCCAGAAAAGCAAGAAGTCGCATGGTCTAGCCACCAGCGGCTTCTTTTTTGACCACTTGCTTCGAACGAGGAGGTCTATGGAGGATTTTACCAGATGGGCGGCCGTTATTTGCGCCGTCTTCAGTCCCGTAATTAGGGAGTTTGCGATGAAGTATCAAGGCATTTTCTTCTTGTTCATGCTGACGATCATGGTTCTATTCGTGGCCTACGGCGCGCTCTTGATCGCAGAGAAGGCGAAGAAGATCGGACTGTGGTGAGCTGGAAATTTTGGGCGGGGATTCTAGGGCCCCGCCCTTTTCATTGGTAGCAACTAGTTATGATGCTAGTCTTTCAAAATTTCGTGCTGACTATGCAAGAAGGGAGTAGATCTATCAACGATAGAGGATTGTGATGAATTATTTTTTGCAGAACCAGTCGAGCTTGGTTAGGGAAGATCTATTTTTGGTTAAAAGAATCTCATTTCTGATCTCGGTTTGAACTTCTCCTGCTGCGTTTGAAATAATTATTATTTTCTCTATTTCTGTTTTATTCTTAAATTCTTCAAGATCTTTAGATGGATTTGGAAGATTTTCGCAGTTAATCAGTGTTGATAGCTTAGTTAGACTATTGTAAAGATCTTTCTCAGCTAGAATTTGCATTTCAGATATGAGTTTATTTATTTCAAGAGACTTATTAAAAAGGGCTTGTTTCTCGTCTTTGGAAGCTTCTGGATTGTTCTTTACAGTCGTCTCAACGGCTTGAAAAACAAGCATAGTTTCGAAGAATTTACTATATGTTTTTATGCGTTCTTCATCAAGAAAACGTTGTCGACGGTGCTGTTCTGTAAGGTTAATTTCGCATCTCTTTGTGAGATACCCAAAAATAAAACTCGCGAGCGCAACAAATCCTGAAGATTTAGTTAGCTCTAATGCAAACTCGTAAAATTCAGCCATTTTGCTTCTTTATGATATTGAAGTTCTGAGATTCTATGGTGAGTGGATATCAACGTCTAGCGGTGAGCGCCTTGTAGCAGTCGAGCTCCTCGATGTGCAGACCGTGTCGCGCGAGGCTGTCGGCCATGATCGAGATGCTCATGTCGTTGAATGCGTCCCAGAAGGCGCCCGTCATGGGCGAGCGCACTGCGTTGAACAACTGCACGAAGATTTTGTACTGGGGCCGGAAGAGGTACTTCACGACGTACGCGACGTTCAGGAAAGTTTGAGCTTCCTCCCGCGTGAGGACGACGGTGCCCTCGGGAATCGTCGGCTCGGTCTTGGGCGGCACGGGAGTCGCATGTTCTACGACGGGCGTTCGAAGTTCGCAGGTGCGGATGAACTCGATTGTCGCATCAAAGTCTTTTGCAAGGATGAACGTGTACTTCGGTACGCGGAACCTCGTCTTGAGTGCGCGGTAGACGGTTTTGGAAATTGATGCCGTCGCGGCGCACGCGCTTTTGCACGGCGGACTGGATCAGGTACCCCTGCTCGGGCGTGATGTACGCGGGGGTAGCAGAGGGGGCCGGGCGGAGCGCCTGCTCCATGCGCTCGAACCGCGCATTTGAAGTCGAGCGCCTTGGCGCCCGTGAAGCCCATCGCGAGGATCGAGAAGCCCATCCAGTAGCCAGTGACGGTACGCTTTGCGCCAGAGCCGATTTCCACGTCTTCGGACCATTGCGCAAAATTGCGCGATGCTTCGAGCTCAGGCTTCTTTTCGATAATGGCGGCAATTGCGCGAACAACGTCGCTGTGCTTTTTGCCAAAGTAGTTTCCAACGGTGCGGCTGGACGTGACGGGGCGACCTTCGATGATATTGAAGGTGTCTTGATCGATGAGTTCAGACATTTCTGTCTCCTGTTGAGGTTCATGGGCCTCGTCGCCGCTTCCTACGGCGGGCGGGCGGGCGAGGCTCTGCGGGGTAGGAAATACCGCTCAACAGGTGACGGCCGCCCGAAGGCGCCCGCAGGCCTCTCCCAGAAGGAGACGGAACATGCCCACAAATTTGTGGAGATGCTCTACACGCATGAAAAAAGCCGCTTGAGGCGGCTGCGCGCCTGTTGATTCAGCCCACGGTAGCACGATCCGAGACCGTTACAAAGACCGTTACGAATGAACGTCCGCCAGCGTCTTTTTATGTCCTATTACGTCATTGTAAAAAAGTGAAACCCCCGAGTTTTCAGGAAACCCGGGGGTTCATTTGTCTCGTTATGTCTTACTGTGACCTAACGGGGATTTACTCCCATTCGATCGTGGCGGGCGGCTTGCCCGAGACATCGTAAACAACACGGTTGATGCCGCGAACCTCATTGATGATTCGGTTCGAGACCTTGCCGAGAAGGTCGTAGGGGAGATGGCTCCAGTGCGCGGTCATGAAGTCGGACGTTTCGACGCAGCGCAGGCTCACGACCCATTCGTAGGTGCGGCCGTCGCCCATAACGCCCACGGACTTCACGGGGAGGAAGACGACGAACGCCTGGCTCACCTTGTCGTAGAGGCCGGCGGCGCGCAGTTCTTCGATGAAGATGGCGTCGGCTTCGCGCAGAAGGTCGGCGTATTCGCGCTTCACTTCACCGAGGATGCGAACACCGAGACCGGGACCCGGGAAGGGGTGACGGTACACCATTTCGGCGGGAAGGCCGAGTTCGACGCCGAGTTCGCGCACTTCGTCCTTGAAGAGGGAACGCAGCGGTTCGAGAAGCTTCAGATGAAGCGTGTCGGGGAGGCCGCCCACGTTGTGGTGCGACTTGATGGTCTTCGCCTTCTTCGTCTTGGCGCCTGCAGATTCGATGACGTCCGGGTAGATCGTGCCCTGAGCGAGCCACTTGGCGGCGGTGAGCTTCGAGGCTTCTTCCTGGAAGATTTCCACGAATTCGCGGCCGATGATCTTGCGCTTCTGTTCGGGGTCGGTCACGCCGGCGAGGGCGTTCATGAAGCGATCCACGGCATCGACGACGATGAGTTTGAGGCCCATGTTCTTTTCGAACGTTTCACGAACTTGTTCGCGTTCGTTCTTGCGCAGGAGGCCGTTGTCGACGAACACGCAGGTGAGCTTCGAACCGATGGCGCGGTGGATGAGCGCGGCGGCCACGGAGCTGTCGACGCCGCCCGAGAGGCCGAGGATGACTTCTTCGTCGCCCACCTGTTCGCGGATCGACGCCACGGCTTCTTCGATGTAGTTGCCCATGCCCCAGTCGGGCGAGCACTTGCAAATGTCGATGACGAAGCGCTCGAGCATTTCGCGCCCCTTCACCGTGTGGGTGACTTCGGGGTGGAACTGAAGCGCATAGAAGCCCTTTTCTTCGTTGCACATGCCGGCGATCGGGCACGACGGGGTCGAGCACATCACCTTGAAGCCCGGGGGCAGTTCGGTCACCTTGTCGCCGTGCGACATCCAGACCTTGAGCATGCCGTGACCGTCTTCGGTCTGGAAGTCTTCGATGCCTTCGAGCAGACGGGTGTGGCCGTGGGCGCGGACTTCGGCGTAACCGAATTCGCGCTTCGTGCCGCTTTCAACGCGACCGCCGAGCTGCTGGGCCATCGTCTGCATGCCGTAGCAGATGCCGAGAACGGGCACGCCGGCTTCGAAGACGGCGGAGCTCGCCTGGTCGTTGCTTTCTTCATAGGCGCTCATGTGCGAGCCCGAGAGGATGATCCCCTTCGGGTTGAATTCGCGAATGAAGTCGGCGGAGACGTCGTTCGGATGCACTTCGCAGTAGACGTGCGCTTCACGCACGCGGCGGGCGATGAGCTGCGTCACCTGGCTGCCGAAGTCGAGGATGAGAATACGGTCGTGAGACATAGGAATAGTCGGATCCGTAGGGAGAGTTGAAAAACCGGTACAGTCTCGTCCGGCGCGCGCCGACGGGGCGTGCGGCGGAGAGAATCGGGAGCCCGAGAGCCCCGCGCGGAACGGGACGTATTGTAACAGTATCCGCATCGGGGCTTTCTTTTCGAAGGCCCTCGGACGCGCACGCGCGCGGCTCGAAAAACAAGAACGCCCGGGCAAGTTTCCTGCGCGGAAACCGCTCGGGCGTCGGGTGGGAAAGGAGGGATCGGTGCCCTCCTTTCGTCGGGGTGCGATCAGTGTTCGCGACGGTAGTTCGGAGCTTCCTTCGTGATCGTCACGTCGTGGACGTGCGATTCGCGCAGACCGCCCGCGGTGATTTCGACGAACTGGGCGCGGGTGCGCATTTCGTCGATCGTGCGGCAACCGCAGTAGCCCATCGAGGAGCGCAGACCGCCGATCATCTGATAGATGATCGTGGCGATCGGGCCCTTGTAGGGAACCATGCCTTCGATGCCCTCGGGGACGAACTTGTCGAGGTTGCCCTGGTTGTTGTCCTGGAAGTAGCGGTCGGCGGAACCCTTGCCCATGGCGCCGAGGGAGCCCATGCCGCGGTAGGACTTGTAGGAGCGGCCCTGCGAGAGGATCACTTCGCCCGGAGCTTCGTCCGTGCCGGCGAACATGCCGCCCATCATGACGACGTTGGCGCCCGCGGCGATCGCCTTGGCAATGTCACCCGAGAAGCGGATGCCGCCGTCGGCGATGCAGGGAACGCCCGTGCCCTGGAGGGCTTCGGCCACGTTGCTGATAGCGGTGATCTGAGGAACGCCCACGCCGGCGACGATACGCGTCGTGCAGATCGAGCCCGGGCCGATACCGACCTTGACGCCGTCGGCACCCGCATCAACGAGAGCAAGAGCGGCCGCGGCCGTGGCGATGTTGCCGCCGATCACCTGGAGGTTGGGATAGTGCTCCTTCACCCACTTCACGCGGTTGAGAACGCCCGCGGAGTGGCCGTGGGCCGTGTCGACGACGATGACGTCGACGCCCGCGTCGACGAGCTTTTCAACGCGTTCTTCGGTGCCCGCACCGACGGAAACGGCGGCGCCCGCGAGGAGCTTGCCCTGGCTGTCCTTGGCGGCGAACGGGTGGTCGGTGGCCTTGGTGATGTCCTTGACCGTCATGAGGCCCGCAAGCTTGAAGTCGTCCGTAACGACGAGCACGCGTTCGAGACGGTGCTTGTGCATGAGAGCCTTGGCTTCTTCGAGCGAAGCGCCTTCGTGAACCGTCACGAGACGTTCGCGCGGGGTCATGACTTCGCGCACGGGGATCGACATGCGGGTTTCGAAACGCAGGTCGCGGTTCGTGACCATGCCGAGCACGGTGTTGTCGGCGGCAACGACCGGAAGACCCGAGATGCGGTGTTCGCGGGCGATGGCGATCACGTCGCCGACGAGCATGTCGGGACCGATCGTGATCGGTTCGGAAACGACGCCAGCTTCATGACGCTTCACCTTGGAGACTTCGGCCGCCTGCTGATCGGCGGACATGTTCTTGTGGATGAAGCCCACGCCGCCTTCCTGAGCGAGCGCAATGGCGAGGCGCGACTCCGTCACCGTGTCCATGCAGGCGGAGACCATCGGAATGTTGAGACGGAGATTCCGCGTCAGATTCGTCTGAAGCTGCGTGTCGCGGGGAAGAACGTCGGAGTAGGCGGGGACGAGAAGAACGTCGTCGAAGGTGAGGGCCTTCTGGATGAGTCGCATAACAACCTCTTAGCGCAAAAAAAAATAGGGTCGACCGACTTTCGGGACGAATCGACGCATATTTTGTGGAATGGGGGTTCCTCGTACGCGAACGGGCAGGGGTTCGCGTCGCTGTTTTCAACGGGAGCTCGACCTCGGGCTCGAAGCCCGCGGGAGCAGTCCGTAGAAAACCGGAGATTGATTGCGGACGAAGTGTACCCTTTTTCCGCACCGTTGTGGGGAATGCGGGCAAAAAAAAATATCCCCCGACGAAGATTTTCGTCGGGGGACGGGGAAAAGCGGTCGAATTCGGGCGCGTTCGGCCCGGATCAGGCGGACTTGTGGCCCGCGTAAAGTGCGTCGATTTCGCGCGCGTAGCGTCGGGCGATCGCAGCGCGGCGCAGCTTCATCGTGGGCGTGAGAAGACCCTCCTCCACCGTGAAGGGCTCCCGCAGAATCGCCACGGCGCGCGGAATTCCGTAGGAGGGAAAGTCCTTGGCGGCCGCACGCACGCGCTTGACGATGAGGCGTGTCATGGCGCGGTTCGTCAGCGTGGCGGGATCGTCGGGGTCGAGCTGCATTTCGTCGCAGAGTTCGGCCCAGCGCACGGGCTCCACGACGACGAGCGCGCTCACAAAGGGACGGTTCTCGCCGAGAACGAAGGTCTGCGAGAAGAGATGATCTTCCTGCAAAGCGAATTCGAGGTCGACGGGAGCGATCTTTTCGCCCGTCGAGGTGACGATGATTTCCTTGATGCGGCCCTTGATGCGCACGCGGCCGCCGTCCGAGAGGTCGGCCTGGTCGCCCGTGCGGAACCAACCGTCTTCGGTGAAGGCCGCACGCGTTTCGGCGGGCTTGCCCCAGTAGCCCTGCATTACCTGGGGGCCGCGCACCTGAAGTTCGTCGTTTTCGCCGATGCGCACTTCGGTGCCGGGGACCGGGAACCCCACGCAGTGCGGGTGATTCTTGAGCGCGGTCGTGAAGGAGACGATCGGGCTCGTTTCGGTAAGGCCGTAGACCTGTTGCACGGAAACGCCCATCGCGCAAAAGAATTTCGCGACCGTGTGGTTGAGCGAAGCCCCGCCCGCAAAGGTCGCGCGAAGGCGCCCACCGAAGAGCGCGCGCACTTCGGCGCCCACTTCGTCGTCGAGCATCTTCGCCACCGTATCATCGAGCCCCGAACGCTCCGACTCGACGACCGGGAGGTCGTTCTCGCGGCAGAAGCGCCTCCAGCCAACTTCGAGCGCCCAGTCGAAGAGCCGGCGCTTTTCTTCGGAACGTTTCGAGAGGTCGAGTTGCAGTTTCTGGTAGATGCGCTCGTAGACGCGCGGCACCGAGCACATGAGCGTGGGCTTCACGTCAAGGAGATCGTTTTCGATGTTTGCGACCGACCGCGCGAATGCCATGGCCGAGCCGTGCGCGACCGAGACATAGTGCGCGACGGTGCGCTCGAACGTGTGCGAGAAGGGAAGAAAACTCAAGAAGAGGTCGTTTTCCGTAACGCTGAAAACGCTCGAAATCTGCTTCACGTTCGAGACGAGGTTGCGGTGCGTGAGCATGACCCCCTTGGGTCGTCCGGTCGTACCCGACGTATAGACGAAGCCCGCGAGGTCGTCCGCGCCCGGACCCGCACAGAGCTCCTCGTCCGCGACGCGATTGCCGCGCGCAAGCCAGGCTTCGACCCCCGAAAGGAGCGTCGCACCGTCAAGGGCGTCGACGAGTTCGTTCGTGAAGACCACTTCCCGGAGGTCGGGAAGCTCCTCGCCCGTCGCGCGAATGGCGTTCCAGCGGGCTCGCGACGTCGTTACGAGAAAGCGGCTTCCGCTGTCGCGCAGGATATAGGCGGAACTCCCCGGCGTGTCGATCGCGTGAAGCGGCACGGGAACGAGGGCGTTCGAGAGCGCCGCCTGATCGAAGGTCACGGCGTCGAGGCAGTTCGTGAGCAGCATCGCCACGCGGTCGCCCGCCTTGAGCCCCATCGCGTGAAAGGCTCGCCGCCAGCGCATGACTCCTTCGTAAAAGTCGTGCCAGGAGGTTGAGATCCAGGCGTTTTCCTGATAGTCGAACTGACGGAAGGCTTCGCGCTCGGGATAGGCCGCCACGGTGCGGCGGAGCATTTCCGGAACGGTTTGAAGCTCGTCGAGCGGCTTGAGCGCACTGCGCGCATCGCACGTCGTTTCGTTCGTTTTGTTCGGTTCGGTGGGGGCGGACGGTTGCAAGGCGGAAATCCTCCGAGGTACGGCCGGGGCGGGGAAAGCGAGGGATTCGACGCCGTCTCGAAAGGGACGTCGAAAAGGTCGTATTTTCGCGAAAAAGCCGGCGCGCGAACGCCGGCCTTCCTAAGGGTTAATACGAATACCGACGGATCGGCCTTCGCACGAGTCGCGTTACTTCGCGACGAGATCGTAAAGCGCGTCGATTTCGTCGACGTAACGCTGACGGATGATGTTGCGCTTCAATTTGAGAGTCGGGGTGAGAAGACCGTTGTCGATCGTCCAGGCGTCGCGCAAGAGCTTCACCTGACGCGGAACGCCGTAATTCGGGAAGCCCGAGGTGGCGAGCTTGATGCGCTTCAGTGCGGCCTGACGTACGGGCTTCGCGTCGAGCGACGCGTCGTCCTCGGGATCGAGCCCGAGCTCGTCGCAAAGTTCCTTGAAGGCGTCGGGATGTACGACCGCGAGCGCGGCGATGTAGGGCTTGTCGTCGCCGACGACCATCGTCTGCGCGAAAAGTCGGTCCGTTTCGATTGCGGCTTCGAGGTCCGAGGGCGGTACCTTTTCACCCGTCGACGTGACGATGATTTCCTTGATGCGGCCCGTGATGCGGATGTGCCCGTCGCTGTAGATTTCGGCCACGTCGCCCGTCTTGAGCCAGCCGTCCTCGGTGAAGATGGCGCGCGTGGCGTCGTCGCGGTTCCAGTAACCCTGCATGACGGAGGGACCGCGCACCTGCAATTCGCCCCCGTCGCCGAGTCGGACTTCGAGGTTTTCCAGAGCCGGCCCGACGGTGTTCGGGTGGTTCGACCCTTCGCGGTTGACGGCGATGATGGGGCTCGTCTCGGTCATGCCATAGCCCTGGAAGATGTTGACGCCGAGCGCGAGGAAAACCTTCGCCACGGGGGTCGAAAGAGCGGCGCCGCCCGAGATGTAAAGGTGAATGCGATCGCCGAAGACGGCGCGCAGGGTTTTGCCGATCTTGCGGTCGAGGAAGCCCGCGACGAAGGGGTCGAGCCAGGCGCGACCCGACGGTTCGACGGGAAGACCGTTTTGACGACAGAATCGACGCCACCCTACTTCGACCGCCCAGTCAAAGAGGTAGCGCACGTACGCGGGTTTTTTCGCGAGCCCGTCGCGCAACTTCCCGTAGATCATTTCATAGACGCGCGGCACCGACATGAGCACGGTCGGACGGATCGTCTTCAGATCTTCCGAGAGCGTCGCGATCGAACGGTTGAAAGCGGTCGTGTACCCGAGACCGAGCGCGAGGTAGTAGGAGGTCGTGCGCTCGAACGTGTGCGAGAGCGGCAGGAAGGAAAGGAGCGTTTCGTGCTCGCCCGGGTGGAGCGAGCGCAGAACGCCGCGCACGTTCGAGAGGATGTTGCGGTGCGTGAGCATCACGCCTTTCGGGTTCCCGGTCGTGCCCGACGTATAGACGAGACAGGCGAGGTCCGTCGCCTTGGGCCCTTCGGGCAGAGGCGCGCGGGGCGTGCGCTCGAGCCACGTCGCAAGACTCAGGACGGGAATCGGCCCCGTTTCGTCGTCCGCATCCGCGTCGTCCGTGACGACCACGAGCTTGAGGTTCGGCGTCTCGGCCGCTTCGCGGATCCCCTTCCACTTGAGTTTCTTGTTCGTCACGAGCACCTCGGCTCCGGAATCGTTCAGGATGTAGGCCGAGGACTTGGGCGTGTCGATCGCGTGAAGCGGCACGGGAACGAGAGCGTTCGAGAGCGCCGCCTGGTCGAAGTAGACAGCGTCGACGCAGTTGGGCAGGAGCATTGCCACGCGGGCGCCGCGCGCAAGACCGAGTCCCGCGAAGGCGTGACGCCAACGCAGGACCTCGTCGAACGTTTCCTTGAAGGAGATGTCGCGCCAACTCTTCGTCGAGGCATCCCACTGCTTGTAGACCGTATCGTCGGGACGCTTGTCGAGATGATGGGTGAGCAGTTCGGGGAGCGTGGTGAGGAGGTCGAGCGCTTTGACGCGCTCGCGGCCGCCGTAGTTTTCTTCGTCGATCATGGATTTTCGTGAGAAAAGGGGCGTAAAAGCGCGCAGTACGCGCACGAGACGCCCGGCTTCGTATCGTGTGGCGGGTAGTGTACCGCGTAGCGTGCGGCGGGCCTTCCCGCTCCCGAATCGTATTCCCGAAGGAAGGGACACGGGATCATCCGTACGGATGATTGCGTGTACGCGGGCGTCGATACGGAAAGTCTTGCGGATATACGTAAAAATACGTAATCACAGTACCTCCCGGACAGCCTGTTACGATCGGCTCGGTCGAAGGCCTCAAACAAAAGGGAGATCGGGAGTGGGTGATTTTCTTACCTAGGAGGAGGTAAAAATAGGGTGTAAACGATGAAAAATGAGGCGTAAACTCACGAAAACGGTGATTTGCGCAACCGTATGACCGGGTGTAACTTAAGTCCTGCAGCACGCGAAAGCTCCATGCGTTGCTCCTCAAACGCACGTCGGTTGTGGTTGGTCCTGCTCCCGACAAAAAACGAAGCTGCACGATGAGAAAAGGCTGATGACGGATAAAGGGACCGTCGTCAGCCTTTTTCTTTTTTCGAGCCTCCTCGACTCCGTCCCGTCCTTCGTTCATCCCTCGCCTTGCTTTCGGCCGTCTTCGGCTCCCGTCACCGTTCCGGCCGGTTTCTGTTCCGCATTGCCGCCACTTTCCCGTTTCGATGCCGCTCCGGCTCGAGGTTGGTTTCTACAGCCGGCGTTGCGATTGCTTTTCGTCTTTGAGTCCCTACGGTCCGCGCTCGGGGGCCTCGCGGGGACTCTCCGAGCCGCCCGGAACTCTCCCGCGACTTCCGGGCCGATTTCAAACCCGGCATCGGGGCGCACGGATATCGATGGCCCTCAGAGGCCTTCGGTGCGGTTTCGCTGTCCGTGCCGCACTTCGAAGTGCCTCAACGCGTTTCGCAGCTCAAAGTGCCTCGAAGCGATTCGAGCGACGCAGTCGGTCGTTGCTAAGAGTCAGCGTACAGATTATTTGATGATTATCAAGAAAATGTCTTTTCTCGATAAAACGCCTGTTTGGGGTGTAGTGCACCGTTTTGGTGCGTTTCGGAGAAGGCGATGGTTTCGATGGGGGTGAATTCAGCTTACGCAAAAATACGTAAGTTCAGTCTCCAGTTCTCGGGTTTTCAGGGGGAACATGCTCGCAATCCGAGGCTCTCTGAGGTCGGTGATTTCCCCGCAGCCGCGCACCGAAAAGCGTCGTGCCGTATCGTGCGCCGTCCGTGGACTTGGGCCCTAGGCGGGTGCAAAGAGACGGACGAAAAAAAGCCCGGTACCTTCCGGCCACCGGGCTGACGGAGTTTCGACGAGGCCGCATGCTTGCCGGAGAAAAGCGGAATGAAAAGCGAGCCGGAGGCCCTTTCCCGATGCGTTTTCTTCGGCAGCCCCTCGGGGCTCTTCGTCGAACGATGCGCGCTCGAGGCACGCAGAGAACACTCAAAAAAACAGTGTAGGGAGCGTGTCGGCGGACAACATGCGAGAAAACGACAAGTCATATAGCGGATTGGTAAAAACCCGAATACGTCGTTGCAAGGTAAGGGTAAATACCTGGTGTGTGGATAAGGTCGTGCGTCGGCGCCTAGGCTTGGGGCTCGCAAAGCGACGGGTGCCGCATCTTGTGGAGGTGTGATTTTTTTGTGCAATCTCGCAGGCGCGTACCTCGGGTCGCCTCCTCACAAAGGAGGACGCGGTTCGGACGGCAACTTGCTATAGTGGAGTTCCTGCGGAAGAAATCCACCATTCATAGTGGATGAGTTGCGTATCAAATACTATATATAGCAACTATCGCAGATTCTTGAAATTTTCAGACGATGGGGAGCGCAATGGAAAATACGGTTCGACCGAAGCACCTCTTGAAGCGGGACGGCTCCGTGCGGGAATTCGACATGGAAAAAATCGTCTCGGCCGTGGCGCGTGCCGGCAAGGCCACGCAGGAGTTCGACGCCGAGCGCGCCCGCGAGATCGTGGAGACGATCGTGATGAAACGTCTCGGGGACGTGCGTTCGGGGCGGACGCTTCACGTCGAGGAGGTGCAGGATGCGGTCGAGCACGCGCTTTTCGAAGCGGGGTGCTTCACGACGTTGCGCGCCTACATCGTCTATCGCGAATCCCGCGCCAAGGTGCGCAACGCCAAGCAGAGCTGGGTGAACGTCGAAAGCTCCATCAACGAGTATCTCGATCAAATCGACTGGCGCGTCAACGCGAACGCCAATCAGGGCTATTCGCTCGGCGGGCTCATTCTGAACGTCTCCGGCAAGGTGGTGGCCAACTACTGGTTGAGCTACATCTATCCGCAGGAGGTCGGTCGCGCGCACCGCGAAGCCGATCTGCACATTCACGACCTCGACATGCTCTCGGGCTACTGCGCGGGGTGGTCCCTGCGCACGCTCCTTCAGGAGGGGCTGAACGGCGTCGCGGGGAAGGTCGAAGCGAATCCCCCGAAGCACCTTTCGTCAGCGACGGGGCAGATCGTCAATTTCCTCGGCACGATGCAAAACGAATGGGCGGGCGCTCAAGCGTTTTCGTCATTCGACACGTACCTCGCGCCCTACATCCGCAAGGACAACCTTCCTTATGAAGAAGTCCTTCAGTGCATTCAGGAGTTGATCTACAACCTCAACGTGCCTTCGCGCTGGGGGACGCAGACGCCCTTTACGAATCTCACCTTCGACTGGACGTGCCCGGAAGACCTGAAGCCGCAGCGCCCGATCATCGGCGGGGAAGAAATGCCCTTCACGTACGGGGAACTTCAGGCCGAAATGGACATGATCAACCGCGCGTACATCGAAGTGATGATGAAGGGCGACGCGAAGGGGCGTGTTTTCACGTTCCCGATTCCGACCTACAACATCACGCCCGACTTCGACTGGACGAGCGAAAACGCGACGCGCCTTTTCGACATGACGGCGCGCTACGGGTTGCCGTACTTCCAGAATTTCATCAATTCGGAATTGAAGCCGAACATGATCCGTTCGATGTGCTGCCGCTTGCAACTCGATTTGCGCGAGTTGTTGAAGCGCGGAAACGGCCTTTTCGGTTCGGCCGAACAAACCGGTTCGCTCGGCGTCGTCACCGTCAACTGCGCCCGCCTCGGGTACCTCTTCAAGGGGGACCGCGAAGGGCTTTACGCGCGACTCGACTATCTGCTCGATTTGGCGAAGACGAGCCTTGAAATCAAGCGCAAGGTCATCCAGAACCACATCGATCAGGGGCTCTTCCCCTACACGAAGCGCTACCTCGGGACGTTGCGCAACCACTTCTCGACGATCGGCGTCAACGGCATCAACGAAATGATCCGCAACTATACGGACGATGCCGAGGACATCACGACGGAAAAGGGGCATGCGTTCGCGCTCGAGTTCCTCGACCACGTGCGCGCGCGTCTCGTCGCTTTCCAGGAGGAGACGGACCACATGTACAACCTCGAGGCCACGCCCGCCGAAGGGACGACGTACCGCTTCGCAAAGGAAGACCGCAAGCGTTTCCCCGACATTTTGCAGGCGGGGACGACATCGAACCCCTATTACACGAACAGCTCGCAGCTCCCCGTCAATTTCACGGACGACCCCTTCGAGGCGCTCGAACGTCAGGACGACCTGCAGCGCAAGTACACGGGCGGCACGGTACTGCACCTCTACATGAACGAGGCGCTCTCCTCGCCCGAAGCGTGCCGCGAGCTCGTGCGCCGCGCGCTCACGCGCTTCCGGTTGCCCTACATCACCGTGACGCCCACGTTCTCGATCTGTCCGAAGCACGGGTACCTTTCCGGCCGCCACGACTTCTGCCCGAAGTGCGACGCGGAGCTGATCGCAAAGAAGCGTCGCGAAGCTCACGACGAAGCGGCCGACTGAACCCGTTTGGTTAATCAAGCAAGGAGCACGACATGACCGATACGACGAAAAACGAAACGCTCGAACTCAAGGATTCCGAACGCCAGCCCTGCGAAGTTTGGACCCGCGTGATGGGTTACCACCGCCCGGTGCAGAGCTTCAACATCGGCAAAAAGGGCGAATTCGAAGAGCGCGTCTGCTTTACCGAATCGAGCGCCCGCGCCCACGAACCGCACCGCGACGCGAAATGACGCATTGCGGATCGTGTGATTCGCGCGACGTCGCCCCGAGCCGCCCGGCCGGGGCGCTTCGCGTTGCGGGCATCACGCCCTTTACGACGATCGACTTCCCGGGGAAACTCTCGGCAGTGGTCTTCGTGCAGGGTTGCCCCTGGCGGTGCGCCTTCTGCCACAATCCCTGGATGCAGTCGCGCGACTTTGCACCGGAGCTCGAACACGCCTCCTGGGAGGAGGTCGAGCAGCTCCTCGCCCGCCGCCGCGGTCTTTTGGACGGGGTGGTTTTTTCGGGCGGCGAACCCACGATCGATCCGGCGCTTCCCGAAGCCGTGCGGCGCGTGCGCGCGCTCGGCTTTGCGGTGGGCCTTCACACGGGAGGAGCCTACCCCGCACGGCTCGCGGAGATTCTCCCCGACATCGAGTGGGTGGGGCTTGACGTGAAAGCGTCGCCCGACGCGCCAGCGAAGTTCGATGCCGTGACGGGCGCGCGAGGGGCGTCCGCGCGCTTTCTCGAAGCCTTCCGCCTCGTGCGCGACGCGGGCGTTCGACTCGAATGCCGAACAACCGCGCACCCCGATTACCTCTCGAACGCCGACCTTCGGCAGCTCGCCCGCTGGCTCGAGCGGGAAAAGGTCGAAAATTTCGCCCTTCAGATCTACCGGCGCCCGCCGGGACTTCTCGCGCCCTTCGGTTCGGTCGGGGACGATTACCCCTCGGAAGAAGTTCGTACCGAGTTGCGCGGGGCGGTGAAGCAGTACGTCGAGCGGCGAAGCTGAGCATGCCGCGGTAATTCCGCCCGACGGCACGCACCCCAATTGGAGGGGTGCCGCCGTCGGCTTCGAATCTTTCCTTCCTTCCTTCCTTCCTTCCTTCCTTCCTTCCGACCTTTTTTGATCCGTTCCGTCGCCTGTTTCGCACCGGGCGTCACTCCGAATTCTGCGTCGCCTCGCGGTCCTGCTTCCGGCAGTACGAGCCCGCATCCCGATCCGTCCTCCCGATTTTTCGTCCGGCTCCGTGCGTGTTTCTCCGATTTCTTCCCGTCGATCGGCGCACTTCGCGTGGCGTGAAAAGATAAATGAATGGCATTTGAAGCTCTCGAAGCACGGGGGCCGTCTCGGTACATTGTCCGCATGCCGAGCGGGATTCACGCCCCCGTCGGCACGGAGGGATTCTCAATTTCGACTGCAAATTCGACGGCAATTGAATTGGGAAATCGACGGGAGTTTCTTTGAAATCGGTGCGTAGGACCGAAGATGCGCGCGTTCGAAGAAACGGCAGATCGCGACACGCCACCGAAGGTTTGTCGCGCTTGCGCCGCAGGCGCTCGTTTCGGTTGATCGCAACGGCCGATGCGCAGCGCAATCCTTGCCCGAGACGTTTGTCCGCCCCTTGAGCCGAGTAGCCCTCCGAGTAGCTTTCTTTCACAAAACGGCCGCTCGTTTTCATTTCTAAAAAAGGACGGAAATCATGGCAAACGACATCAAGGAAAAGGAAGCCCCGAAGAAGGGCTTCAAGATGCCGGACATCTACATCATTCTGGGATGTTTCATTCTCGTCATGGCAGTGCTGACGTACATCGTGCCCGCCGGTCAATACGACCGTCAGGTCGTCGAGACCGCTCACGGGGTTCAGAACCTCGTGGTCTCGGGAACGTACAAGACCGTCGAGCAGCATCCCGCGGGGTTCTTCGATATCATCACCGCGATTCCTTTGGGCTTTGACCGTGCCGTGGGCATCGTGGTGCTCACGTTCATGGTGGGTGCCTGCATGGGACTCATCAAGCGTGCCGGCCTGATCGATCTCGGCGTGCAGCGCCTTTCACGCGCCGTCGGCACGAGCGAATTCCTCGTGGCGCCGATCTTGATGTTCGTGCTCTCGCTGCTCGCCGCCTTCATCGGCGTGCCGGAATTGTCGCTTGCCTATCTGCCTGTTTTCCTACCGCTCTTTTACCGACTCGGATACGACGGCATGACCGCCACGGCCGTGGCGTTGCTCGGGCCCTGCATCGGGTTCACGTTCGGGATCACGATTCCGGGTTCGGTCGGCATGGGACAGCAGATCGCTCAGCTGCCGATGTTCTCCGGGGCCGGCATGCGTGCAGCGGTGCTTGTCGTGGCCGTGACGATCTCGATTCTCTACGTGATGCGCTATGCCTCGAAGGTGAAGAAGGATCCGACGACGAGCCTAACGTACGAAACCGACAAGGCCCTTCGCGCCGAACTGATGCAGGCCGAAGAAAAGGAGCTCGTCTTCACGCGGCGCCAGGTCTATGCGGGTATCAGTTGCCTCGTGATGTTCCCGATCGCGATCTACCTGATCCTCAGCATGAACCTCGGCTTCGAGGCGATCGGCGGCCTCTTCCTGTTGATCGGCATCGTCGCCTCGGTGATCGCGGGCAAGTCCGCCCAGCAACTGTGCAACGACCTCAACGCGGGTATGCACGATATCATGGTCGGGGCGCTCCTGTGCGGCATCTCGTCGGCCATCGCGGTCGTGATGGACAAGGGTGTCATCACCGATACGATCGTGTTCTGGCTCGAACAGGCACTCGCCACGGTTCCGCCCGCCTTCAGCGCCATCGCCATGTTCTGGGAACAGGCCGTCTTCAACGCTCTGATTCCGGGGGCAACGGCTCTGACCATTCTCACGATGCCGATTCTCTCGCCGCTCGGCTCGCTCCTCGACGTTTCCCAGCAGGCCATCGTGAGCGCCAATGCGTGGGGCGGTCAGTTGACCGACATCTTCTTCCCGACCTCGGGCTTCTTCATCGCGACGCTCGTTATCGGTAAGGTTCAGTACACAGCGTGGTTGCGCTTCTACACCCCGCTCCTCCTTGTCCTCGGTGCGGTGTGCTGTGCGGCGCTCTATCTTCAGCAGGTTGCGGGCCTTTGACGGGCGAAAGAGGAGAATCTCATGAAATTCGATTTGATTGTCAAAAACGGTCGGGTGGTGTTGCCCGAAGACGTCGCGGACCTTGATGTGGGCGTGAAAAACGGGAAAGTCA
>OGFB01000591.1_pt1 | contig 17984 bp, 14 predicted proteins | sample 1570801 | NCBI WGS metagenome assembly OGFB01 (sample SAMEA2581969, study PRJEB24529) | metagenome | biome: Human gut stool | place: China | collected 2011 | reverse complement strand
TTGCGGCCCTTGAAGCGGCAGCAGCTGATGGCGTAAGCCACCATCAACACAAAGCAGGTGGAGATCACACAGTTAAAGCATGCCACAACCAGGGTGTTCATGAACCAGCGCGGGAACTGTGCAACAGAGTCCGGCTGTGTCATAATGCTGACGTAGTTCCACATGGTAAAGCTTTCCGGCACAAAGCGGGTAAAGTTGATGCCCTTATCGGTGGAGAACGAGGTCAGCAGCAGCCAGGCGATGGGTACCAGCCAGATAAAAGCCAGCAGCGCCAGCACCAGATGGCGGATGACGGAGAAGATGCCTTTTTTCACTTTGCCCTGCTTTAGCTGCTTTTGCACAGCGGCAGAGGGTACAGCAGTGGTACTCAAGAGAACGTCGCCTCCTTCTTATTGATAAAGTGGAAGCATACAACCGTAAACACGGCGCACACAATGAACACCATAATACCCAGCACGGCAGCCATCTTGTAGTTGTAGTAATCCTGCGTCAAGCGGAACAGCCAGGTAACCAGCAGGTCAACTTCCTTTGCGTTGGACTGTGCAAGGGCCTGATCCTGGGTTACAAACACATCCTGCGTGAGCAGGTAAATGACGTTGAAGTTGTTCACATTGCCCGTGAAGGTGGTGATCAGATACGGGGTGAGCACGAAGATAATGTACGGCATGGTGATCTTAGTAAAGATCTGCCACCAGTTGGCACCGTCGATCTTCGCCGCCTCATACTGATCGGCCGGAATGTTCTGCAGAATACCAGTGATCTGCATGATGGTGTACGGAATACCGACCCACAGGTTGATGACGATTACGGTGACACGGGCCCAAGTGGCGTTGGTGAAGAACGGCAGCGGACTATCGATCCAACCCCACGTCTGCAGCATGCGGTTCACCGCGCCCTGCGGCTGGAGCATGGTGTGCATGACCAACAGGGACACGAACTGCGGAACGGCGATGGACATGGAGAAGCAGGCACGCCAGAAACCCTTGAAGTGGGTGGTCTTGCGATTGATGATCATAGCCACGAACATGCCGAGGAAGAAGTTCAGGAAGGTGGCGAAGAAGGCCCAGACCAATGTCCACACCAGCACACGTCCGAACAGTACGGCGTTAACGGTGCCGCCGCTGTTGGAGAAAACCTTGGCGAAGTTCTCAAAGCCGACCCAGTGGAACAGCACGAGGTGCTTGTGGTCATAGCTGGTGAATGCCATTGAAATCATGAAGATCAACGGCAGCACGGTGAACACGGCGATGCCCAGCGTGGGCAGGAACATCAGCAGAACGTGCGCCTTGGCATCGAGCAGCTCGCGGACATCGTCCATGAAGCTCGGAGCCTTGCCGTTCTCCTCGAGCAGCACCTGGGACTTGTATGCAGAGCGCACGGACATGACCCACAGGCCGATGAAGGCAGCGGTGATAACCAGAGTGGCGACACCGTACAACAGGATGACCACGGAACGGTCAGGTTCGGTGTAGACCCAGAAGCCGTCGACCAGCTTCTTGCCGCCTGCATTGGTGCCCAAGGTCGGCAACTTGGAAAGATAGTCCACGCCATTGATTGCCATGAACACGAAGTATGCGATTTCCAGCGCCAGCATGGCAATGCCCTTGACATACTGCTTGCGCACGATATCGCCAAGACCAAACACCACTGCGGAAAGCTTAGTGAACAGGTCACCACGCCGGAACGCCGCCCTTACCGTGTAAGGCGACGGAGAAACATAATCAGCACCCTGCTTCCGAAGGCGCCTCATCTCCCGTGGGGAAAGAGTTGTTGCTGTCATTTCGACTGCCCTCTCATATGGATATTGAAAGATAAAAAAAGCTTTGCTCCCGGACAAGGGGAAGGAGAATTTAAAAACCTTGCCCGGGAATGCAAAGCTCGGAGGAGGAGTGAGCCACTATGCAAAGTGGAGAGAGACACCGCGACTCGAAGCGTCTCTCAAAGCTGCAGGATGGCTGGAGGGATTTGGCAGTGCCAACCACCTGCATTCTTCAGTTATTGGATTTTTAGAATTACTGATTTCACTCAGCGATCTTGCCACCGGCCTGCTTGACCCAATCCTGGTACTTGGCGGCAGCGTTGTCCTTGGTGATTTCCTTGTTGACCAGGGCCTTGCCGAAGGTTTCGGCCGGAGTCCACCAATCGTTCATGCCGGACAGACCGGATTGCAGGAGAGCAGTGTTGGCCATGGTGTCGGACTGGGCCTTGGCTGCGACGTCGTCGGTGGTCAGATCAGACAGGGACTTGTCGGTCGGCGGGATGGCGCGCATCTCGTAGTGCAGCTTCTGAGCTTCGGTGGAGCCGAGGTAAGCCGCGAACTGAGCGGCGGCCTTCGGGTTCTTGGCGTTCGGGTTGTAAGCAGCGGCCTTGGTGGCGGCGAAGGACTTCATCTGCTTCTTCTGGCCGTTCACGGTGAAGGTCGGCAGAGAGGTGGCGGCGTAGTTGTCACCCAGGGCCTCCTTCACGTCCTTAGCGGACCAGGTACCGGAGAACAGCACGTCGGCGGAGCCATCCTTGATGGCTGCGAGGCCGGAAGCGCCATCGTCGTTGGAGAAGTTCGGGTTGGCGACCACATCAACCAGATAAGAGGTGATATCGGCGCCGTCCTTCGGGAAGACCATGCCTGCGTCAGCATCATTGCCCTTCTCGCCGAACAGGCTCAGGCCATCATAGAAGCCGTTGATGTACCAAGAATTCTGCAGGGAGAACGCGACCTTGGCCTTGGAAAGGATGGTATCGAAGTCCTTGGCCTCATCCTCGGTGATCTTGGACTTGTTGTAGTACATGAACCACGTGTTGTCGGTGTACGGCACGCCATAGAGCTTGCCATCGGTGCCGGTGACGGAGTCGACTTCGAGGTCGCCGTTCTGTTCCTTCACCTGCTTCTCAGCGTCGGTGCCCAGCTGGCCAATGGCCTTGGCGTCCATTAGAACACCCAACTGATCGGAAGCGAACATATAGACATCGGCTGCCGCGGACGGATCAGTGCTGACCTGCTTGGAAGCATCGCCTTCAGAGACCACGTCATTCTTCCACGTGATATTGTATTCCGGATGCGCCTTGGCGAAGTTCTCTTCGACCTTGCCCAGCCAGTTGGTGTCCTTGGCCTGGTCTTCCTGCGGAGCCCAGACGCTCAGGGTGATGTTCTGGGTGCCGGAGGCCTTCTTATCGCTTCCACCATTGTCGGAGCCGCCGCACGCAGCGAGCGGAACCAGCATGGCAACAGCAGCAGTAAGTCCGATTGCCTTCTTCCAATCGATCTTCATTGATCTTCATTGATCTTCCTTTCCTCACATATCCTTGTGCTCTGCAACATCTCCGGTTGGATGGTATGGACCAAAACCCTGCATACGTTCACATCATCGTTTCTCGGATGATTGCCGACCGCATTGGGGCTACCGAAAATGCATCAGTGCTTGTTAGTGTAGCACGTTTCTGCCAACGTTTGCAATTCAGCGCTATGATTGTTTCAAAGAAACACCGCAAACCGCGAAACATCAAGGAGACACACCCTCATGCTTTCCCCCGCAAAACACCCCCACCCCAAATGGCTTGCCGACGCAATTTTTTATGAAATCTATCCACAGTCCTTCGTCGACTCCAATGGCGACGGCATCGGAGACATCCCCGGAATCACTTTAAAACTGGACTACATCAAGGATCTCGGATGCAACGCGATCTGGCTCAATCCCTGTTTCGACTCGCCATTCAAAGACGCCGGCTACGACGTGCGCGACTACAAAAAGGTGGCATCACGCTACGGCACCAACGACGATCTCATTGCGTTGTTCGACGCCGCCCACCGGCGCGACATGCACGTGATCCTCGATCTCGTGCCAGGCCACACCAGCGAGGAACACGAGTGGTTCCACCGCAGTTGCAAGGCCGAACGAAACAATTATTCCGACCGCTACATCTGGACAGACTCATGGATCTCCGGTGGCGACGGACTGCCATTCATCGGCGGCGAATCGCCCCGCAACGGTACCTACATCTTGAACTTCTTCAAATGCCAGCCGGCGCTCAACTACGGTTTCGCGCACCCCGAACGTAGCTGGCAGAAGCCAGCCCTTGGTCCGGACGCGAAGGCCACTTGCGACGCGATGGTGGACGTCATGCGGTTCTGGCTTTCCCGTGGCGCAGACGGCTTCCGCGTGGATATGGCCGACAGCCTCGTCAAAAAGGACGATGAGGGCAAGCCTTACACCATCCGCACCTGGCAGTACATGTTCGCCCGGATCCGCCCGGCCTTCCCCGAAGCCGCGTTCGTTTCGGAATGGGGACGGCCAGAGGAGTCGATGGCCGCCGGCTTCGACATGGATTTCTATCTCGATTGGCGTTGGGACGGCGTTCCCAACGGCTACAACATGCTGTTGCGCAACGTGGACGACCCGTTGAGCCGCAAGGGCGACAAGAGCTATTTCAACGCCGATTCCGGCACGCCGATCAGCGAATTCCTGGACGAGTACGAGCCGCGTCTGCGCGAAGCGGAAACGGCCGACGGAAATTTTAATTTCATCACCTGCAACCACGACACCGCACGCGTGGCGCCGCGACTGTCGCAGCGCGAAATCGCCCTGGCATACTGCACGCTGTTCGCGATGCCGGGCGTGCCGTTCCTGTATTACGGCGACGAAATCGGCATGCGATACCGCGCACTGCCCGGCAAAGAAGGCGGCTACGTGCGCACCGGTTCGCGCACACCGATGCAGTGGGGTGCGAACGACGCATCCAGAGCACTTCACGTGTCCGATTCTGCAGAATCGGACACTCGGGCTGGCGATGTGACCGGTGGCAGCTACCTGCCCGCCGACCCGTCCGCCGACGCCCCGACCGTCGCCGCACAGCAGGCCGACGCCGAATCACTGTGGCATACGGTGCGCTCCATACTCCACGTCAAGGGGGAATGCGACGCCTTGCGGTCGGGGGCTACGTTCCATGCAATCGAACGCGATAGAGTGTTCGTTTTCGAGCGTTCCACCCACCTGCAGAAGCTGATCATAGCCGTCAATCCAAGCCGCGATTGCAAAGCTTTGCAGTTACCAGATGGTAGTTATCGGACGATTTTCAGCATCGGCGAAAACGAAATTAGCGGCACTTCGCTGCGTCTAGGTCTGCAAAGCTTTGCAATTCTCGAAGCCGAGTAGCAGACGAGCAATGCCCCGTTGGAATAATCGTTTGCAATGCGGAGCGCTGCGCCTTCGTATTGCAAACGATAGTCAATATGGAAAAACAATTCCGGTTATCTATATTCCTGAAATTAGAGCAAAATCGCAATATAGCAACACTCTCTTACCGCAAAACACGCTTTGAAAACGATATCATACCGTGATATAGTTATCTTTGGTGCGAATGCCACCAGCATCGAAGCTGCGGCAATCGCAAGCAATGTAGCATGTCAGCCGTCACAAACGGCGCGGAAAGAAGGGACCTATGACACAGACCCAGCAGACCGAAAGCGCAGAACGCATCGCACGGCCTCTTATCCAGCTCGCCAAGCTCAATGGCATTTCCACGTCGTATATCGACCAGCTCGGCACCTATGTGGAAATCCGCGACGAAGTGCTCGTCTCCGTATTGGCCGCACTCGGTGTGGACGCATCCAGCGACGAAGCAATCACCGCCTCCTATGCGGCGACCCAGCAGCGCATCGCAGACACACTTGTTGAGCCGACCGTCGTGAAGTTCATCGGCAAGGAAGCCGTCACGCCAATCCGCGCGAAAGGAAACGACGTGGCGCTGAAGCTGACGTTGGAAGACGGCACGGAATATGCGGGCGATCTGACCGCGTATCTGACGGGCTCGAACGCAGATGACGGCTCGCTGCAACTGACGCTGCCGGACGATATTCCCGCCGGCTACCACACGCTGGCCGTCGATGCCGGCCCGCTGCACGCCGAAGCCGCGCTGATCTGCGCACCGGCACGCATCGAACTGCCGCCAGCAGTAGCGGAAAAGCAACGTTGGGGCTGGATGGCACAGATGTATTCCATCCGTTCCGCTGAATCCTGGGGCGTGGGCGACTATGGCGATCTGAAGCTGCTGCTGTCCGACGCGGCAACGAAATCGCATGCCGATTTCATGCTTATCAACCCGATTCACGCCACCGCGCCGGTGCCGCCGCTAGAGCCGTCGCCGTATCTTCCCGAATCGCGTCGTTTTCTCAATGTGACGTACATCCGTCCGCAGGATATCGCTGAATATGCGGAACTCAACGAGGCGGACCAGGCCGAAGTGGCGCGTCTGCACGCGGAAGTCTCGCCAGCCAACGACAGTATCGAGCCGCTCGACATCAATTCCGCTTGGTGGCACAAGCGCCAGGCGCTGCAGCTTGTGTACAACGTGCCGCGTTCCGTCGAGCGTCAGGCCGCGTTCGACGCGTTCAAGGAGGCCGCGGGTCCGGATCTGCGCGCGTTCGCCGCATGGTCGGTGGCGTTCCAGGTGTGGGGCGCGCCGTGGGAAGGCACGTGGTTCAAGGACACGAACCGCGATTCGCCTGAAGTGGTGGAGCTCATGCGCGAGCACGCCGATATGGTCGATTTCGAATGCTGGCTGCAGTGGATCGCCGACGAGCAGGTGACAGCCGCGCAGAACGCCGCCCGTGACAGCGGTATGGCACTCGGCCTCATGCAGGATATGGCCGTGGGCGTGCACTCGCTCGGCGCGGACGTGTGGTGGAATCCGGAACGTTTCGCAGTAGGCAGCGTAACCGTGGGCTGCCCACCGGACTTCTACAACCAGCAGGGTCAGGATTGGGGCCAGCCGCCGTTCAATCCGAATTATCTGGCCAAAACTGGTTATGGCGTGTACCGCGAGATGGTGCACAACATGTTCTCGCACGCGGGCGCGGTGCGCATTGACCATGTACTCGGCCTATTCCGTCTGTGGTGGATTCCGCAGGGCGAAGGCGCGCGCGGTGGCGCGTACGTTACGTACGACTATGAGGCGATGATCGCGATCCTGACCATTGAAGCGTCCCGCGTGAACGGTTTGGTGGTCGGCGAGGATCTGGGCACCGTGCCTGATTACGTACGCACGGTACTCGGCGAGCACGGCCTGCTGGGCTGCATGGTGGAATGGTTCGCCCGCGTGGACGACTCCCCCAACGCCGGCGACCCGTACGCCGATCCGTCCACGTACCGCAAGTACGCGCTGGCTTCCGTCACCACGCACGACCTGCCGCCGACCGCCGGCTACCTGCAGTTCGAGCACGTCAAGCTGCGCGAACAGCTGCACCTGCTGTCCGGCCCGGTCGAGGAGTTCCAGGCTTCCGCCACCGCCGAACGCGACGCGATGATGGACCGTCTTGTGGAGTCCGGCCTGATCACGCCGGAAGTGGCGGGCGATGTGGAAGGCCACATCCAGGAAATCGTCGAGGCGATGCACAAGATGCTGCTCAAGTCGCCGTCCGTGCTGCTGCAGGCCGCGCTGGTGGATGGCGTGGGCGAGACGCGCACGCAGAACCAGCCGGGCACGTCCAGTGAATACTCCAACTGGCGTGTGCCGCTGGCAGGCCCGGACCTCAAGGTGGTGCACACCGATGAGGTGTTCGATCTGCCGCGCGTGCAATCGCTTGCCGCCATCATGAACGGCGAGAAGTAGCGTTTAGACTTACCATTCCCCTTTCCTTACAAACCAAAATTCCGGTCCTCCTTGTGGAGGGCCGGAATTTTTCATATATGCAAGGCGATTTGGGAGCGGCCAGGTTCAGCGGTCGATCAGCCCAGCAGCAGCCAGACTGAGGCGTCGCTATCCAGCTTGCCGTCGTCCGTCAACGGCACGGAATTTGCGATGGCGACCGCATCGTCCGGCAGGGCGATCGGCTCGTCGCCGAAATTGGTGACGGACAAGAATCGACGGCCTTCCGTGGCCGGACGCGAGTAGGCGACCACCGTATCGCCCATGTCCAGCAGGTCGGCGGACGTGTCTCCGGTCGCCGTCAGCACCGTCTGTCGCAACTGCAACAGCTTGCGGTACAAGTGCAGCATGGAACCGTTGTCATCGGCCTCGACGTCGGCCGCGAAATCCTTGAACCAGGCCGGCTGCGGCAGGTGCGCGTCGGCGGAATCGCCCTGCTCCGGGCCGAAACCGAACGTGCCGCCGGTGATGAAGTCCGGGCTCCACGAAGCCGGTTCGCCGCAATCGGCAGCCTTCCACGGCATCGGTGCACGGCAGCCGTCACGACCCTTGTCGGTGAAGTTGCGACGGGTGTTGAACGGCGTCGGATCCTCAAGACGATCCCACGGAATGTTCGCCACTTCGAACAGGCCCAGTTCCTCGCCCTGATACACGTAGGCGGAACCCGGCAGGCCCAGTTCCATCAGCGCGGCTGCGCGGGCGCGACGGGTGCCGAGCTCACGATTCTCGCGGTAGGTCTCTCCGTCACGCAACAGCCAATCGTGCGCCAGCTGGTGGTACGGAGCGTCCTTCACCTGCGGCAGACCGAAACGCGACGGACTGCGCGGCACATCGTGGTTGTTCATAACCCACGTCGTGGTGGAACCGTGCGTTTCCTCGGCGGCGCGCAAGCCGTCAGCAATGGCCGTACGGAACTCGTCGGCGAACCAGTTGGCTTCGGCGAACTCGAAATTGAACACCTGGCCGAGCTCGTCGGTGGACGCGTACAGATGCTGCGATTCGGCCTTCACCCACGCCTCGCCGACGGCGAAACGCGGCGGATTGTACTCGTTGAACACCTGACGCCATTCGCGGTAGATGTCGTGCACTTCCGGACGGTCCCACAGCGGGCTGAACGCGCCGTCCGCCGGCAGCACATGCTGCACCGCGGCCGGATCCATGTCGGCCAGCGGCACGGAATCGAGGTCCTTGGCCAAGCCGTGCGCCACGTCGATACGGAAGCCGTCGGTGCCGTGGTCGGACCAGAATCTCAACGTTTTCTTGAATTCCTCGTGCACGTCCGGATTCTTCCAATTCAGATCCGGCTGCTCCTTGGCGAACATGTGCAGGTACCACTGTCCGTCATCGACCTGCTGCCACGCCGGGCCGCCGAACAGCGACTGCCAGTCGTTCGGCGGCAGCTCGCCGTGCTCGCCGCGGCCTTCGCGGAAGATGTAGCGGTCGCGTGCGGCCGAACCTCGGCCGGCGGCGAGCGCCTCGATGAACATCTTGTGCTTGTTGGACGTGTGGTTCGGCACGATGTCGACGATCACCTTGATGCCGGCTTCATGCGCGGCGGCGGCCATCGCGTCGAAATCGGCCATGGTGCCGAGGCGCGGGTCCACGTTGCGGTAGTCGATCACGTCGTAGCCGCCATCGGCCAGGTCGGACGGGTAGAACGGGCTCAGCCAGATCGCGTCGATGCCGAGATTCTTCAGGTAATCCATTTTCTCGGTGACGCCGGCGATGTCTCCCAACCCGTCGCCGTTCACGTCTTTGAAGCTGCGCGGGTAGATCTGGTAGACGACGGCTTGCTTCCACCAATCGTCACGCATGTTGTTTGCTGTCACGATAACCCCTTTTGTCGTAGTCCATCGGATGCGGAGCACTGTCTCCGCTACATGAAAACGATAACATCAAGCAAAGCGAAACGCTAATGAAAACTTAATCATTGCAGCACATCAAACGTTTGACGAAAATGTGCATACTCCAGCTGTATCGAGTAGAATCGCGGAAGATCCGACTTGCATACGTTGCCAACGGATGCCATACGAAAGGCGATTATGAAGTTCCTCTCCCCCGATTCCGGCTTTATGCGCGGCCTGAGCGACGCCGTCGACGCGATCTGGATCAACATTCTGATGCTCATCACCAGTATTCCGATCATTACGATCGGCGCGGCGCTGACCGCCGGCCACGACGCCACCCGCCGCACGCTGTCCGGCGAAGGCACGGCGACGCGCAACTATTTCGCCGCCTTCCGCTCGAATTTCGCGAAATCAACCGGCTACTGGCTGATTTTCGGCACGACCGGCGCGCTGTGCGTCTACTCGTGGATCGTGCTGCAGATCACGCCGCTGCTGATTCCGAAATTCGCGCTGACGATCGTATGGCTGATCGGTTTCGAATGGGTTTGGGCATTGCAGGCACGTTTCGAAAACTCGTTTTGGCGCACGCTCGGCAACGCTTTTGTGTTCGGCGTGAGCAACATCGGGCATACGTTGGCATTGGTTGCGATCGACGCGGTGTACGTGGCGCTGCTCGTGGCCAGCTGGGTTTACATGCCGCAGGGCCTGTTCCTGCTGCTCATACTGGGGTATGGCACGATGCTGATGCTGCATTCGCCGATTCTCGAGCATGTCTTCCGCAAGTACATCAGCAAGTAATTAGGCACGAAAAAAGGGACTGATTCGCATCAGTCCCTTAAATTTTTCTGGGTGAAAATCAGCCCTTCACCGCGCCGCCTTCGGCCCTGCAATTAAGGACCGCGCTACGCGCGGGCTCAACGTTACCCTCGCGGCATAGCCGCTCGGGCTGGAGCCTGGGAACAGCGCACTGCGCTGTTCCCTAAGGGCTGATCGAAGATCAGCCCTTAACGGCTCCAGCCATAACACCCTTGACGATGTACTTCTGGCAGATCAGGTAGAAGATGATGATCGGGATGATGGCCATGACCAGGCAGGCCATCATGGCGCCCATGTCCACGGAACCATAGCCGCCCTTCAGGTACTGCACGGCCACGGAGATGGTCTTGTACTTGCCCAGGTCGAGCGTCAGGTATGGCAGCAGGTAGTCGTTCCAGATCCACATGGCCTGCAGAATGGCCACGGACACGATGGACGGCTTCATGATCGGCACCACGATCTGGAAGAAGATGCGCGGCACGGAAGCACCATCGATCATGGCGGATTCTTCCAGCGATTCCGGAATGCCCTTAACCACGCCGGTGAAGATGAACACGGCCAGACCAGCGCCGAAGCCCAGGTACACGAAGCACAGACCCCACGGGGTGTTGAGCTTGAGCATATCGGCCAGCTTGGAGAGGGTGAACATGACCATCTGGAACGGTACAATCATGTTGAACAGGAACAACGTGTACAGCAGCTTTGCAGCCCAGTTGTTCACGCGGACGATCCACCATGCGCACATCGAAGTGCACACCAGAATCAGCGCCACGGAACCGACAGTGATGAGCAGGGTCCAGCCGAAACTGGCAAAGAAGTTCGTGGTATCGAGGCCACGCGTATAGTTTTCAAGTCCAACGAACGCCTTACCGGTCGGCAGGGAGAACGCGTTACGAGAAATATACGCCTTCTGCTTGAAAGAGTTGATGATCACCAGCACGATCGGGAAGATCCACGCCAGCGAAACCACCGCGAACAGTACGGACCACAGTGCGCCGTGCTTGACTTTTTCTCCGGAGATCATGCCTCCACCTCCTTGCTCGTGGTGAGCTTGTTCTGGATGAGCGCCACAATGGCCACCAGAATGAAGAACAGCACTGCCTTCGCCTGGCCGACGCCTTCCCAGCCCATACGGCCATAGAACGTACGGGTAATGTTCATTGCCAGACCTTCAGACATGTTCGACGGAGCGCCGTTGGTCAATGCAAGGTTCTGATCGTACAGCTTGAAGCCGTTGGTGACACATAGGAACGAGCATACGGTGATAGACGGCATCATCAGCGGAATGATGATCTTGAACATGGTCTGGGTGCCGTTTGCGCCGTCCACGGAAGCCGCTTCGAGCACGTCGGTCGGCAGCGACTGCATACCAGCGATGTAGATAATCATCATATAGCCGATCTGCTGCCAGCAAACCAAGATGACCAAGCCCCAGAAGCCGTAGGTTGCGCTATACGTCAACGCGCGGCCCCAGTGAGCGAGAATGCCGTTGAGCAGCAGCATCCAGATGTAGCCCAGGATAATGCCACCGATGAGGTTCGGCATGAAGAACACCGAACGGAAGATGTTGGAGCCCTTGATGGCCTTGGTAAGCATATATGCGATGGCAAACGCAACCACATTGATCACAACCGTAGTGACAATGGTCAGCGCCGTCGAGAAACCTAACGCATGCAGGAATTCCTTATCCGCAAGTGCCTTCTGATAGTTTTTAAGTCCAATGAATTCCGAGTCAGTCACAGTTGTGAACTTGCAGAAACTCAAATACACACCCATGATGAACGGGATTACAAACCCGATGATAAATGCAGCGAACGTCGGTAGCGCAAACAGAGCCCACCACTTTCGTATCGCTTTGCCGGCCATGCTGATCATAGCTTGCCTGCTTTCTTTCCTCTCCATTCCAACACCGCAGCAACGCGGCATGGAAAACCAACTGCCCCAAATCGGCGAATCACTGCATTGTTTTTCGCCTTTTTAGTTTTTACAGTTGTTATAATAAACAGCGCGACGCGAAATGTCAAACGTTGTCATTTTTACATGTCATAAATCATATATTCTGCATCGTTGTCATAGTATTGACAGCCTGAAAGCATTGTAAATATCAGCCCCGCAACAACTGTGGCACAAATGAAAACGTTTGTAATCCAACTTTTGCAAGAGTGTTTCAATACAGTATGCTGAATATCCAGTAGTTCTACTATACAAGGGGTCACCATGAAAAGCAGCATTCAAGACGTGGCACAACTTGCGCACGTCTCCATTTCAACGGTTTCTCGCTCCTTCACACGTCCCGACCTTGTGTCGAAAGCCACGCGTGACAAAGTCATGAAAGCCGCCGACGAATTAAATTTTTCCATCTCGCGCTCCGCTGCAGCACTCAAAACCGGCCGCGCGCTACGAATCGCGGTGCTGATTTCCGGCCGACTCAATCTGTGGTTCAGTTCGTCCATCATGGAAGGACTGAACGAATCCTTCCATGATGAAGGCTACGACATCTCGATCTATCAGATGTCCAGCGCCGAGGAACGCCGCGCGTTCTTCGACATGCTGCCGGTACGCCGCAATGTCGACGCCGTAATCGTCATTTCCTTCGACATCGACAGCAACGAAATCAGGCAACTCAGGTCAGTCGATGTGCCAATCATCGGCATCAATTCGAGCTTGCCGGAAGAGCGCGGCTTCAACGCCGCCGTGCGCATCGATGACAAGCAGGGATCCGAATTGGCCGCACGCCACTTGATAACGCTTGGCCATCGCGATATCGCTTACATCCGTACCGACCGTGAAGTGACGCTGCACTTCAGCGTGCAGGGCCGTTTCGATTCGTTCATGACGTGCTGCAAGTCCAATGGCGTCGAACCGCGCGTGTTCGTTACCGACGAAGGCAAGAACAACATCAGCAAAGTCGTCACGCAGCTGCTCAGCTCGGACCACATGCCCACGGCGATTGCCTGTCAGGAAGACGGCATCGCAATTCCGCTACTGTTCCAGCTGGAACGCAACGGTTTCACAATACCGAACGACATCTCCATCATTGGCTACGACGACAGCACCTACGCTCGCGATCTCGGTTTGACCACCATCCGTCAGACACCGGTCGAGATGGCACACGAGGCGGCCCGTATGACGCTTGCCCTGATTGACAAGCAGCCGCTTGACGAGCCGTTCAAGACGTTTCCCGCACAGCTAATCGTCCGATCGACCACCGCCAGACTGCGTCACTGACGTTTGCCGCACATTGCGCACACGGCAAACGTACGAAACACAGAAAGGCCGTCATCGCAGAACATTGCGATGACGGCCTTCCGTTGTCTCCACAACCGGCTGGGGCGAAGAGAGGAAAGGAAAAATCCTCGACCGCAGCTAGCTTATTCAGTTATTGAATTGCGATTTGCAACTCATGGTGCAACACAATCTCAGTGAGATGCGTCGTACTCAGTCTTCCAACCGTCAACAAACGCGGTCTTGACGGCATTCCAGTCGCCGGTGCCCTGAGCGTACTGAAGGAGGGCGGAACCAAGCTTGTTCTTCCACTCTTCGGACGGCATCATGGTGAAGTTCCAAGAGACTGCAGTCTTGCCGGAGTTCTGATCTTCAACAGCGGCCTGCACCAGCGGATTGTCGGACTTGACATCGCTGAAGGACTTGAACGGGGTGGTGAAGCCCATGGCGCTGGACAGGGACTCGATGCCGGTCTTGCTGGTGACGACCCACTTCAGGAAGTCCTTGGTGGCCTTCTTATCGGCATCGGAAGCCTTGGAGTTGATGCACCAGTAGTTCTCGGAGCCAGTGGCCAGGCCCTGGTTCTTCTCGCCCTTGACGCCGGTGTAGATCGGGATCATGCCGACGGACTCGGCCTTCATGCCGTTCTTCTGCAGATCGGTCCATGCCCAGGTGCCGTTCTGGTAGAACACGGCCTCGCCGAGGGAGAACTCGGAGGTGGCGTCATCACCGGTCTTGGAGCTCAGCTGGGTCGGTTCGGTGGTGGAATCCTTCAGGTACAGGTCGAAGATGTTCTTATACTCCGGCAGGTAGGTGCCCTTGATGGTCTCCGGCTGCTTGGTGACGTTGTCATCCTTGAACTCGTAGTAGAGCGGCAGGTTGGCCAGGTGGGTCTTGAAACGCCAGTCGGAGCTGGAGTCGAAGCCGGCGGAGGTGAATGCGCCCTTGACGCCGAGCTGGTCCTTCTTGGCCTGGATGTCGTCGGCGACGGCCTTCAGGGTATCGAAATTGTCGATATCCTTGACGTCCTTGATCTTGGCGCCATCGGTGGCGATGTACTTGGCCAGCAGATCCTTGTTGTAAATCAGGCCATAGGTCTCCATAGCGTATGGAACGCCAACGACCTTGCTCCCATCCTTGAGGGCGACGTCCTTGTTGATGAGCTGCTTGTACGGCTCAGTGTCCGTCATGTCGTCGGTGTAGGACTTCCAGTTCTGATAGCCGACCGGACCGTTGACCTGGAACAGGGTCGGGGCTTCGGACTTGGCGATCTCGGACTTCAGAGTCTGCTCGTAGGTGCCGGAAGCAGCGGTCTGGACCTTGACCTCGACACCGGTTTCCTTGGTGTAATCCTTGGCCAGCTTCTGCCATTCATCATTGGATTCCGGCTTGAAGTTAAGGAAGTACACCTTGCCCTTGCCGTTATCGGAACTTGAGCTAGAACCACCGCAAGCAGCCAATGTGCCAACAGACATTGCCGCGATAGCGACCATTCCAACTGCTGCCTTAATAGTACGATTCATCATCGAACCTTTCTCTTCCATTCCTGTTCCCAGCTTCTCGTTGGGAAACAATTTGCGGTATCGCGTCATCACGATTCCTAACAACCACTATTGTGCCGCATTTCCCCGATTTTTGCAAACGTAGGCAAAATGAATTCAAAAGTCAGACGTCATACCATCGAAAGAAATCCCGAAAATCGTTTATTTTCAATACTTTTAGAGAGCATACTTTTATGCAAGCGTTTGCGACACGCCGCAGCAAAGTGGCAAGTCATGCATGCAATAAAGAGGCGGTTCCAAGGAGGGACCGCCATAATATTCAGCGATATCAAACAGTTCCGTTCGATAATTCAGCAATTCCAATGTTCGATGACATTGTCACCTTTATATTGGCTTAATACACAATAATGCGCAGTGTCCAATCGCAGCAACCGCGCGAAATGCGGATCAACACCGAGCCATTGCGACGTCAAGATACGAAGAACGTGCGCGTGCGCCACCAGCAGCACGTCGTTGCCGGCGTCCAGCAGCGGCTTTACCGCCGCGATCGCCTCACGGGTGCGTGCCGCGGCCTCTTCGACCGTTTCGCCGGGGCCGTTGTGCACGGGCACCTGCTCGCCGTTCGGCAACGTCTCGACCCAATCGCCCTCCAGTGATTCGGGAAGTGCCTGCGGACCGTCGCGCCACACATCCCAAGCGAAACCGCCCACCGCACTCACTTCCTGGCGCGTACGCCCTTCGGCACGGCCGTAATCCCATTCCGCGATTTCAGGGAGCACATCGAAATCGCCATATCCGGCCAGCTGCGCCGTCTGCTGGGCTCTGCGCAACGGACTGGCGAACATGCACCCCTGCGCGAAACCCTGGGGAAACGCCTCACGCAACCGTTCGCCGGCGGCACGAGCCTGATTGCAGCCAATGTCAGTCAACGGAATATTGGTGCGGCCGGTGTGCTGTCCGGATTCGCTCCACACGGTCTGCCCGTGACGCAGCAGCACCAAGCGGCCAGGGGTGATTGCGGAAGCGGCATTGCCTCCCAGTTGAGTTTCAGTCATGTCTCTACTCTAGCCGACGCAAGCTGCGTTTTCATCCCATTCCGCCACGTGTCCCGCACATATTCCGGCATGTTTTCCGACGCGTTACACTGGTTTCATGAGTGAAATGCCGAATATGGAATCCAGTGCGGACCGCGTGGTGGCGGCCCTGCACACCGTCGACGAGAAGGTGAATGCGATGCGCGACCAGAGACTGAATGATCCCGATTCATTTGGCGATAAGATTTTCAAGTCCGTCGTGCCCACGTTGACCGGACTGGTGCTCGGCAAGGCGTTCGAGATGGTGTGGAAGAAAAGCGTCGGCCGCAAGGCCGTCCGTGCCGACGGTACCAAGAACGAGGCTGCGGAAGCGGCGCTCGGCATCGTATTCGCCGTGGTTTCCGCCGGTTTCGGCGCGCTCGTATCGCAACTGTCCGGCCGCGGGTCGAAGGCGATTGTGGACAGGCGGCACGCACGGCAGGCGCATCGCAAGTAAATACGTCGCAAATATCGCAAAGCAGTCTCAAGTAGATATGTTCTCACAGGGAGACGGATTTAGCCCGATTCCCTTGCAAAATCGCGCCGCGCGGACAACAATGGCGGTATGAGCAACATTCTTCATAACGCAACCGTCGACACTCTGCTGGAGCGTCGTTCCATCCGTAAATTCAAGCCGAAGCCGCTGCCGGACGACGTCGTCGAAACGTTGGAGACCGTGGCGCAGCATGCGGCGAGCAGCCAGTTCCTGAACGACTGGTCCGCCATCCGCGTCACCGAGCCAGCCGCCAAGAAGCGTCTTGCCGAAATCGGCGGGCAGCCGTATATCGCGACCGCGCCGCTGCTGTACGTGTTCGTGCTGGACGAGCATCGCAATGCCGCGATCGCCGCGCGCAAGGGCGTGGAAGTGGCGTCCGACGCGTTCACGCTCAATGGCAGCTATCGTTTCACGCAGGCGCAGAACGACGCGGTTCTGGCACTGCACGCGATGGAGACGGCCGCGTACTCGCTCGGCTTGGGTTGCGTGATTCTCGGCTCGCTGCTCAACGATGTTCCCGCGCTGATCGACCTGCTGAATCTGCCCGAATACACGTACCCGGTGCTGGGCATTGCAATCGGCAAGCCCGATCAGGAGCCGGCCATCAAGCCGCGTATGCCGCGTTCCATGCAGTTCTTCGAGAACGAGTATCCAAGTAGCGATGAGAAGCTGCTGTCCGGCTTGGATTCGTTCGACGCCGAAGAGTGCACAAGTATTACGATTTGCGCGATACTGAACGGCCGGTGGACGCGTTCAGCGACCAGATTGCGGCAAATGCGATCGACGAGGGCGTGAACGCCAAGGCCGTTGCCGTGCAGGCGAAGCGACAGGGCTTCCGTTTGGAGCGGTAGATACATGGTAGCGCTCGTATCATTGATACGAAGCTGATACAACACAAGGCCCGGTGGATTGCAATGAATCCGCCGGGCCTTGGTTTTATATGTTGCCTTGTTCTCGGTATTGTCCTGTTATGCCCTGCTATTACCTTCTGCGGGGCTTGTAGCCCTTCTTGCGGGAATGTGGCTTGAGCTGCTGGTTAAGCGGAACATGCATGTAGCTGGATTGTGGATCGCGATGCGTGAGATGCCAAGTACCGCAGAAATCGCAACGGTATACCCAAAGCTCAGTGCCGCGTTCGCGCCAACTCTGGTCGGCAGCCTGCTGAGCCGTTGCCTTGTCGTGATACATAATCTTGTTCGACTCGGTGCAACGTTTGGGTACGAAGTAATGCATAGTTGCCCAGTCTATAAACCCATTGCGATAAAACGCTTGAGCTCTACTTGTGTTCAGGGATAAAAAACGGGGGTTCCCGGAGCGACGCCCGTCGGGAAGCCCGGAAAGGGAGCATAAAAAGGGGCCTCCCGGGAGCCAAAGGCTCGACCGGGAG
>OGFB01000555.1_pt1 | contig 19203 bp, 23 predicted proteins | sample 1570801 | NCBI WGS metagenome assembly OGFB01 (sample SAMEA2581969, study PRJEB24529) | metagenome | biome: Human gut stool | place: China | collected 2011 | reverse complement strand
ATTACAGAGAATAATTCCTAAACAAAAAGCGTTAGTCTTTGTAGAGTTTGAATAACGGACTAAAATGCCGAAAGCCTGTATTTATGCGGGTTTCCGGCATTTGTTTTATCAAATGGCTCTAGTTTGGCTCTATTTGTAGGCGGAGTAATGGAATATCATGTACTTGGAGGAATGATAAATGTGGAAGAATACATGTAAATTACTTTTATTTGATTTAGATGGAACACTATTACAGAGTGATAAAACTATATCTAAAAGAACCTTTTCTGTTTTAAAACAGTGTAGAGAAAAGGGTATATTGATAGGTGTTTCGACATCAAGAAGTGAGCAGAATTCTTTAGTGTATTTAAATGAGTTGATGCCGGATATTTTAATATCAAGTGGTGGCGCATTAGTAAAATATGGAACTGAATATATCTATAAAGCAGAATTTTCAGTAGCTGAAACAAATAACATGATTGATATGGCAAGAGCTGTCTGTGGAGAAGATTGTGAAATAACGATTGATACGACAGACTCACATTACTGGAACTATAAAATTGATCCTAAGAAACTTGACCAAAGTTGGGGAGACAGTATCTATACGGATTTTACCGATTTTTCAGAATGTGAATTGAAAATGTGTGTCGAGATTTTTGATCAAAACAAGGCTGACGAATTAGCCCACAAACTGCCTGAGTGTGATTGTATTCGATTCTCGGATGGATATTGGTATAAGTTTACGAAAAAGAATGTGACAAAAGAAAATGCGATTATAAAGATTACTGAAGTGTGTGGATTTGGTACAGAATCTATCATTGCATTTGGAGATGATTATGCGGATATAGGAATGTTGCAATTATGTGGAACAGGCGTTGCAATGGGGAATGCGATTGATGAAGTGAAAGATAAAGCTGATGTAGTTATTGGCTCGAATGATGAGGATGGCATTGCGGTTTTTATTGAGAATGAAATTATATAGTAATTCTAATATCGGATATAAAAGGGAAGGTGTTATTGATGGATATTCTATTTAAAAATGATGACTTTGTATTTTCATACAGAGTTGGCGGTATATTGATATATGATGGAAAAATATTGTTACAGCGTCCGAAAAATGACGATTATGCTATTATTGGTGGGCATGTTGTAGCGATGGAAACAAGTATGGAAACTCTTAAGCGTGAATTTGAAGAAGAACTTCACGCAAGCATAGAGGTGGATAATTTATTTGCAATTGGTGAAATATATTTTCCATGGGGTAAAAGACCATGTCATCAGATATGCCTTTATTATAATGTTCATCTTGCTGACGATAGCATTCCTTTAGACGGAGTATTTCATGGATATGATGAATTGGATAATGAAAGGATAGATTTGGATTTCTGCTGGGTTCCATTGGATGAATTAAAGAAGGGTGTAAAGGTGTATCCGTTAGAACTGATATCATACATAATTGAACCACGAAAAGAAATGGTGCATTTTGTTTCAAAGCAGATTTAGATGATGAGATTATAGTTGTTGACGGAGAAGAAATATGTTGGAAGTAAAATTTTATGATACAGTAGATGATTCCTTACTGAAATTTGCAGTAATCATTTCACAGAGCAATGGCAAATGGGTAATCTGTAAGCACAAGGAAAGAAATACATGGGAGGCACCGGGGGGACATAGAGAAGATGGTGAGGATATTCTTGAAACAGCCAAACGAGAACTATATGAAGAAACAGGAGCAATAACTTTTGATATTACTCCAATTTGTATATATTCTGTGACTGCACCAGATAATTTCGATGGAATGGAGACTTTTGGAAAATTATTCTTCTCAGATATATATACATTTGAAAAAGAGCTTCACAGTGAAATTGAAAAAATAGCAATTATGGATGAACTACCGATTAATTGGACTTATCCGGAAATTCAACCCAAACTGCTGGAAGAAGCAAGGAAAAGAGGATTTCTGCCCAAGAAGGAAGAAATAAAATGGCTGTTTTTTGATGTTGGCTCGACGTTGGTTGATGAAAGCAAAGTTTATGAAGACAGGATGAAAAGGATAGCGGATTTATCAGGTTTAACTTACGAGCAAATTAATAAATATGCCATGTCGTTTTATAAAGAAAACAAAAAAGGAGACTTAGAGGTAGCAAGGCAATTGGGCGTGAAACTACCTAAATGGGAATCGCAATACGAAAGGCTGTATACAGATACCAAAGATTGTCTGAAAAAGTTAAGTAGAATTTATAAAATTGGTGTAATTGCAAACCAATCACTAGGAACTTCTGAGAGATTAGAAAATCTTGGAGTACGAAAATATCTTGATTTGATCATCGCATCAGCAGAAGAAGGTGTTTCAAAACCAGATAGGCGAATATTTGAAATTGCATTGGAAAGAAGCCGTTGCAGACCAGAGAATGCAGTTATGATTGGTGACCGTATTGATAATGATATTGTACCAGCAAAACAGTTGGGGATGAAAACTATATGGGTAAAACAGGGATTTGGAAGTTTGTGGAATATAACAGATGAGAGTGAAAAAGCTGATATTGAAGTTAATAACCTATTTGACATTTTGAATTATCTATAGGAGGGAAAGTGAATGTTCAAGGTTGCCATACTACAAAAACGTGCCATTAATGCACAAATAGATAAGAATATTGAAACTATCATTATGGCAATGGAAGAGGCTTCGGAAAACCATGCAGATATTCTTTTATTGCCGGAATGCTTTATTACAGGATATGATTTACCTATGTCATATGAAAAAAGTATTTCCGATGATGATATAAGAATTGCAAAAATATGTAAGTATGCAAAAAAATATAAAATTGGAGTAGTACTAACTTCATTTACGAAAGGTAATAAGCAACCGCAGAACTCAGCATTTGTTATCAATAAATCGGGTGATATTTTGATGAAATATTCTAAGGTGCATACATGTGATTTTGCAGATGAAAGAAATGTTGAATCGGGGAAAGAGTTTAAGGTATGTGACTTTGAAGGAATAAAATTAGGCATTATGATTTGTTATGACAGAGAGTATCCGGAAAGTGCAAGAATACTGATGTTAAAAGGAGCTGAAGTTATTCTGGTACCAAATGATTGTGGTTCCATGCAACCAAGAATCAGAGCACTTTCCACAAGGGCATATGAAAATATGGTTGCAGTCGCTATGGCAAATCCGAATGGAGATAATGCTGGATGTTCCTGCGCATATAGTCCAATTTGCTGGGATAGAAACGGAAAATGTGTTGATAACACAGTTTTGCTGGCTGATGATAAAACTGAGGGGATTTTTTATGCGGAGTTTGATATGGAAGCTATTAGAGAATACAGGAATCGGGAAATGTTAGGAAACACATTTCGTAAGGTAGAATCATATAGTCGGTTGTTAAGTAAAGAAATCAAGGAACCATTTATAAGGGATGGCCAGAATAGATAAGTCAGGAGGGGTGTGTTTTATGTCCTTAGGACTAAAAAGAGGAGTAGTGCAACTTGAACCGCATGATAAGCAATGGGACGAGATTGCTGTTCAAACTATTAAAATACTTAAAGCAATATTAGGTGATGATGTTATTGATATACAGCATATTGGAAGTACAGCAATACCAGCAATCAAAGCAAAGCCGATTATTGATATTGTTGTTGGAGTGACTGATTTTGATAGAATAATATCATATAATGAGCAACTACGGAAGGAATCTTTTATCGAGGTTCAGATGTGGAACATCAACTTCTTTATGTAATGGGTGATATGGAAAGTGATACAAGAACACACCATATTCATATTGTGAAATGGAACGGAATTGAATGGAAAAATTATATACATTTTAGAGATTATCTTAATGCTAATGAGAATGTGGCTTTGTGTTATCAGAAGTTAAAGGAAGAACTGGAAAATAAGTATGCAGATGACAGGGTTGCATACACTAATGGCAAGCAAGATATGATAGATACTATTCTTAATGATCAATAAATTATATGCTGTCAATAAATTATATGCTTGACAAATAATTATTATGTAGCTATTATGATAAAAAGCGATGAAGAGAGATAGTAAATATTTTGGATATTGCAGAGAGGAGTTGTTTGGTGGAAAACTCCATTGAAGAAATATTGAACCAGTCTTGGAGCCGTGTACCGACTGATTTATTCATTAGGCTACACTGGGAACGCCCATTACAGCGTCAGAGTATCGAAAGAAATTTCTGTACTTGCTAAGGTCTTATATTGCGAAATATAGATGAATTAAGGTGGTAACACGAAGCTATTAGCTATCGTCCTTAAAATTTATTTAAGGAGGGTAGCTTTTTTTATACTTAAAAGGGATGTAAATCAGAAGATAGGAGGCGTTTATATGAATTATGTTGTTGAGAGTTATGAAAATTATAAAGAGGAAGATCGTTTGACTACGAATAATGCAAGAAAGATTGAATTTATAACTACTACTAGAGTTCTAGACGAAGTTATTGATGCTGAAAGTAAAATATTAGACTGTGCAGCGGGAACTGGTGTTTATGCATTTTGGCTTGCTGATAAAGGACATGATGTAACAGCTACTGACATTACACCAAGGCACATAGATATTATCAACCAGACGCTTAAAACAAAAAAATACTCTATGAATACAGCGGTTTTGGATGCTACAGATATGTCCTGTTTTGCAGATGACACCTTTGATGTTGTTTTAAATATGGGACCTTTTTATCATTTGGTTACAGAAAAACAGAGAGAAAAATGTTTGAAGGAATGTTTAAGGGTGTTAAAGAAAGGTGGGCTTTTAATTACTGCGTATATTCCAAGATATTACGTATTTCAATATGTTGCTACAAATAATGTGAAATATTTAGATGGACATTTGGCAAAACAGCTTATAGAAACAGGCATATTAAAGCATGATGATGAGAAGTGTTTTTGGACGGATACTTATTATTCATCAAAAGAGGAAATGGAATCAATTTATCAAAGATATGGATTAGAAATTGTAGACCATTTTGCACAAGATGGTTTAGCACCTCTTCTATCGCAAAAGGTAGACCAATGGGATGAAAATCAGTTCAAAATTTGGTGCAATTACCATTATAGTGTATGTCGTGAACAGTCAGTGCTTGGTGCAAGTAACCATGTTATCATAATTGGCAGAAAATAACATTTATCCTTGCAGAAACATAAGTGCTTATGTTAGGATATTGTTTAAGGAAAGTACCCATGACAGGGCGTTAAGCGTCCGGGGGACGCTTGTTTAGCGCCGACCGGAGCGGAGTGTAGAGGTAGCCTCCCGAGTTTTATGATACCGGTCTACCGGAATACATAGGAAGGGGTGTTAGGTGCCAGTGGCACCTGTTTGGCACCGACCGAAACGGAGTGTAGACGTGGCGCCGATGACGGCCATTCTATAACTACAAAACCCCTGTATTGGGGCTTTTAGTTTATTCTCTTCCATTTGCATCCTCAAAATACGATACAATTCCATCATTATGAAGAATATCTTCCAGCAAATTAAATTCATAATTTCTTATATTATTATTTTGTGCCAGCTGATTTAAAACATCTCTTAATGATGTTCCATGTCGATGTACTATTTGATTTATCCTATCAACTCTGTATGAATAGGGCACACAACGCCTATACCTTCTTGCTTCTTCTAAATAATTATATATAGGTCCTGGTCTTAAATTCCATGCTGTAATAAGTATCATTATTGCATTGTATAATTGCTTTGCAGCAGCATCCCATTCTTCGTCTTGATGTTGATTTCCTCCGCCTGCCCCACCTGCTCCACCTTCACCACCGACTTCATGAAGCATATTAAAAATTGGAGGTGCTGTTATATTGGCCAACTGCAATAAGTCTCTTGCTGCTCCAGTTCCGCAAACAATTCTATCAACATCATTATCATCATTTTTGTTTACGCACTCAAAGATGTAATAGGTGTCGGTAATATCTCTTTCAGCATCACTTCTTATTATTTGTTCGTTTAGTAACCGAATGTGTGCTGTACATTTGATATTGTAGTTTTCTACAATTCTAACCCTTGTATCGTGTCCGTGACAATTCATAAAAATCCCTTCTCTCTTTTTTATTATATTATAAGTCGATTTTTCTAATATGTATATCGGAATTTTTCAAATAATCTTTACAAGTGCACGGCTTATCACTAATTAGCTGCAGAATTTCTTTTCTTTTTTCTATAATGATTTTTTCTTTTTCTTCCAAAGAAAAATTATCATATTTATGGCCATTTTTTATAAAATAATCTGCTATCATGATATCGATAATAATGGCCAACTCATCAGCCAGATGTTCATTACAACACACATCATGTGTTAATGATAACTCATTTTTTGTACTATCTATTTTTAATTCTATCATATATATCAAGTCCTTTCTAAACAAAAAACACCTCCGAAGAGGTGCCTAAAATGAAATTTTAAATTCCACTGCCCTACAGGGCGGTAGAATTTAGTCCTGCACAGTAGATATTTACTCTTTCATACATCAGTGTTATTGTAAAAGTTCCTTCTGACAGCAGTAGAAGGAGAATTATCATGAGTAAATATATCCCTGGAAACCAGAAACATCTAACACTTAATGACCGTATCTACATCGAAAACGAATTATCCAAAGGTGCGACTTTTAAAGACATTGCGGCATTCCTTTGTAAAGATCCTACAACTATCTCAAAAGAGGTTAAATCACGACGCCTTTCTGACTGGTACCACAAAGGAACTTTCTACAATGCCAAAAACTTTTGTATACACCGCTATCACTGTAAAAAAACAAATGCCTGTGGAAAAATCATGCTCTGCGGTATTAAATGTACATCCTGTCCAACCTGCAACCAAACCTGTAAGGATTTCGAAAAGGAACGGTGCTGCAGACTTGATAAGGCGCCTTATGTATGTAATGGCTGTCCAATGAAAATCAATCATTGTACCATAGCCGGTAGGTCTATTAGTCTAGTGCATAAAACCAGAATGTAAGTGATGTGTTAATATATATTACATCGTAAATTGGAATTATCGCACTAGACAATGAATGTTTGGTGCGATTTTTTTGCGTGAAAGAGGTGTATGGAATGAATGATTCAATTGAATTGAAATTGGTAACAGAAGATGAAGCAGAGTGTCTGCACAGACTACAGGTAGAAGCGTTTATGCCATTATATGAAAAATATCAAGATGATGATACAAGTCCGGCAAAAGAAAGCCTGAAAAGAGTAACAGAGAAGATTATTGAGGAAAATTCAGATTTTTACTTCGTTGTGTTTCATGGAGAAAAAATTGGAGGTGTGAGAGTCAGATGGCATCAAGGCAAAAAGGTGCATGAAAATGTTAATTGGATATCTCCTATTTTTATAATTACCGAATTTCAAAATAAAGGGATTGCGAGCACGGTGATAGAACAATTATTTGGCATTTATCCGAATACAATAGAATGGCGTTTAGATACGATTAAGCAGGAAACAGGCAATTGTCATTTATACGAAAAATACGGCTTCGTTAGAGTTGGCGAGGATATAGTGGTAAATGAAAAGATGACATTGGTTGGTTATGTAAAAAATTGTATTAATGTGCGAAGATTTGATAGCTGCCTTTTTGCTATATGATATATTGTTAAATCTATAGAATTAAATATTTTTTATGAAAAAAAGTTGCATAAAAAATATTTAATGATATAATAATGATAAGTAAATAGGAAAAGTGACTTGGAGGAATGAGCCATGATTATAGAGGTAAGAGCAAAAAACTGTTATGCATTTGAGGATGATATTACATTTTCAATGAAAGCAGATATGCGAAATAAAAAATTTGGAGCAAACGTTCATAAAGAGAACAATTTTAATGTCCTTAAAACGGTAGGAATATACGGACCAAACAATGCCGGTAAAACATGTCTAATCAAGTGCATTAGGGCAATAAGAAATGTACTTTTAAATAAGAAGAATGGACTGATGCCAAATATATTTACTGATAGTGATGTATGCGAGTTAGGTGTTACATTTATGGCATCTGGAAGAAAGTTTTCTTATGATTTTAAGTACGACGCAGAAAAAGAAGAATATATATATGAGTCATTTTCGGAGATATTTAAAGATCAGTACAACAACGAAAAGGGAGTTTGTTGGTTGAAAAAAGATACTGTTAGTGAAGTATACGAGTGTATTGATGAATCTGTTCAGACTATGATTTCTGTTGTATCGAAAAATAATTTGTTATGCTATGTGGTAGATACAAGTAAATTCGAACATATCAACGAGATGAAGCAGATTCTTGTCGGATTTGCAGAAAAAATTGATATCATCAATATGAATAACATACCTATGCAGCACACGATTGAACTTATGAAGAATAAGAATCAGTTACAGCAAAAGGTTGTTGAGTTCATAAAAAATGCTGATTTATATATGGATAATTTTGAATATGTGGATATGGATAAGATACAGCTGAAAACTGGTGAAGGTGACGAAAAGCCAGATGAGAAAGTGCTTGATATTCCGGAGAACATTATGGATCAAATCAGATTGGTATCCACTTATAAGGGAGTCCATGTGCCAAGTATGATGTTTGACTCCACAGGAACAAAGAAGATTGCAGCTATTGCTAGCTATGTAATTGAAGCACTTGAACAGGGCAGAATTTTAGTCGTGGATGAGCTGGACAGCAGTATTCATTTTAAGCTCACCAGAGCGATTGTTGCCATGTTTAATAATGAATTAAATACAAGTGCACAGATGATATTTACGGTACATGATATTAACCTTATGGATTGCAAGAGAATGTTCCGCAAGGAGCAGATTTGGTTTGTTCACAAGGATGAAGAAGGTGTATATGTATATTCTCTTGCTGATTTTACTGCACAGCAGGGAGTACGAGATACGACAGATGTTATGGAAAAATATAGGAAAGGTGCACTTGGCGCTTTACCAGATCCAGAGTTGATTAACTCATTGCTTAGTATTAAAAGCGGTGTAAAGGGGGGTGATGCCGATGCCAAATAAGCTCCCTAAGTTTTTGGATAACCATAAAATCTGTATTATCTGTGAAGGTAATGAGGAATACGAATATCTGAATCGATTAAAGAATTTAAAAGTATGGAACGAGCAATATGATATTTCATTGGTAAATGCCGGTGGAAATGGTAATATCCCGGCGAGGTATCAGGATCGATATCAAAATGGAGCAGATGAACTTGTGCTTGTGTTCTGTGATACGGAAAAGAAACCTCACGAGCAGTATGAGGACATTAAACGCAAAATCAATGAGTTTCATGGTGTGGATAGTGCAGCGAATGAAGTGATTATGTTTGGTAATCCTTGTACGATGCAGATTATATCTAAGCACTGGACCGATGAAAAACTGAAATCTCCGGCAAAACCAGTGAATGCTCCCTTGATAAAGGAATATACCGGAGTAGAGAATTACAAAGGTAGAGCAGACCAGATTCAGAAAGTTATGGAACATGTTACTGCGGAGAATTACAAGGATATGAGTCAACGAGTGAGAAAACTGGATTCGGATGATTCTGTTACTGGAAGCAGTAATTTTGGAAAGTTCATAAAGCTGTTTGAGAGTGATGACAGTGGGTGGATTGAGGAGATTAATAATTGTGTAGAATAATTAGGAGGAAAAGTATATGCAGAAGTTTGAAGGTATTCATTTCTATGTAAATGTTGCAAATTTTAATGAAGTGGTTATTGATGAAGAAACTAAGAATGGAAAAGTAAATCATTCTATCCATGCACTTGATACTTTCTTTTCGGGCATTGAATCATTTGGAAAGAAATATTTCTCAGAAAAATTTGTGATTGAAAAAATCACTGGGGCGAGATTGCATATGTATGTTGTGGATGATGCTAATGAGGCATATGAAATTGTAGAAGAAGTTGTTAAATTCGCAGGAGATCTTTCTAGATATTTGAACAATGATATTGTGAAATATAAGACATTACTAAAATTTAAAATTCAGGCGGGAGCATGCTTCGGAAGTTTTTACAGTTTTGAATTTAAAAGACAAAATGCAAATGAAGAAATTACAATAGGTTATGCTGCAAACTATGCAGCGAAGCTTCAAGGTCTGTGTAATATGGGGGATATTGCTGTTTCATCAAATATATTTGATACGTTTAACACAGAGAAAAAGAATAAATATGTAAAGCATACGAACTCGAAAGTACAAAAGTATGGTGAAGATTGTTATTATGAGATGCCCATATCTAAACTTACTGGAAGCATTGATTATTCAGAAAATTTAATAGCAAGTAAAGATTATGCAAATAAAGTGAATTTGACAGATATGATGTTTAGAAAACCAACAAAGTCAGTTGTTTTTGATGAGCTGTCTAAGAAGGAATGCAAGGAAATAGAAGGAATTCCTTTATTTGCAGATGTTAGAGGATTTACTTCACAATTTGATAATGATGATACAAACTTAGAAGAGATGGCTGTTAAGACACAGAATATTTTAACAACGATGTATGATCAAGTGACAGAAAATCATGGTATACATGTTCAATTTCAGGGGGATAGAGAGTTCGCATTATTTCATAATTATGCAGGATATGAGTGCCTTTTAGATGCAGTGAAAGCTGGATTAAAAATGATTGATGCAGTACAAACTTATGGTGTGAGCATAGGAGTAGGAGAATCATTTGGCAAAATGTTTGCAACGAGAATTGGTGCGCGTGGCGAAAAGGATTATCTTTTAATTGGAACTACCGTTATTGAAGCTGATAGGAATGAAGATGAGAATGCCCAGGCTAATCAACTGGTTATTTCAAATTATGTTTATATGATGCTTAAGAAAGATAAACCGAAGTGGGCAAATATATTTAAAAAGAAAGAGGAGTATTATTATACAACAACGGGATATGATATGCTGATGAACCTAATATCTCAAGAACAGTTGAAAGTTCAAAATAGAAATAATAACTATAATGGTGCATGGAGAGAATAATTTGACTGGATTAGATTATAATGAGTATTATCAAAATGTTCAAGCAGATATTACGGAGTTAATACAAGAATACCCGTTTACCAAAAGAGTAATAATTCCAGTTGTAATTCCGGAACCAATTATATTAAATGTTGTGGCTGTAAACATTGGAATAATTAGAGAATGCAATGCTCAAGAGAAAGATTTTAAAGGAGCATATTCAAAGGAGTTAAAGATAGTTATTCCGTATGATTATAGAAGAAATGGTTGCAAAATATATGGTGCATCGTGGATTGATTTGGGAAAGATTCCACCTAAAGATCATCATTTTAATGGTAAAGAGAATGGCAAATATTTATTTTGTGTAGGTGTACCGCAATCTTTTATGCATTTAAAAAATGTGCTACTAGAAAATGTTAGAACAGCAGAAAATATGATGATTGCATATGAAAGTTATCAGCGTGGAATTACGAATAAAGTAGATTTGATTGCGTACTCTCATGGAGAGGAGGGAAAAAATGAATACAACGGAAACAAAAAAAGATACAGAACTGTATAATAAAATAATGTCACACTTTGAAAATCAGCTTGAGAGAACTAATTATTGGCTGTCTTTTGCGGAAGTAAAAAATGGGGCTATTATTGCAATTAATGTAGCATTGATAGCTGTATTAATTACAATTTTTGATAAGGCACATACATTTTGTGTGATTGCAATAAGTTGTTTTTTAGTATCTTGTCTATTGAGTTTAATTTCGTTTATTCCAAAAACAAAAAGTAGACCTGAAGAGAAGAAAATGATAAGTGATGGAGAATTAAATCTATTATTTTATGGTGATGTTGCATCTATAGGAACAACTGAAAGATATATTGAATTAATCATAAATAGATATTTTTCGGGAAAAGAGATGGTGCTTGTAAATAAATTAGTATATGATATTGCAAGTGAGATACTCATAAATAGCCGTATTACAGTAAAAAAATATAATTGTTTCAAAAATGCAGTAAAAGTTGATTTTATAGCAGTAGCTTTAACAACTATATTTTTATGTGTTGCGTAGGGGTAGGGAGAATAGTTGCAAAATGCTTGCAAAAAGATAAAGAATACATAGAATACCAAGAATAAATATACAAAATACAGTGACACAAAACTCGATTAGACACAATATATAGTTGCCAAAATCGAGTTTGAATAACTTTTTTTAAAATAAAATATAGAAGGATTTATTTTTCAATAGTAAATGAGGAAGGCTCCAGGAGTTTTTAAGAGATCTTCTGGGGCCTTTTATTTATGTGTGATATACTGGAATATATTTATATGAAAATTTGATTCAAAGCCTTATCCAAGTAAGATATGAAAAATCAGATGCTAAACATATATTGCAGAAGGAGAACATTGAATGATAGATATATATACGGAGAGGAAAGATTCAAAAGACTGGATTTTTTACAATGACTTGTACTTTAATCTGAATACAGGAAATGAAGATATGTCACAAAAAGAAATTGATTTGATTCAACAAGTGGATGAGGCGAAGTTGACACCAGACAAGCATATCGAAACAAAATATGGCTTAGGAACAATCCGAAATTTGTCATCAGGTTGCAAGACATTGCTTAATATTGTGAAGCATTCAGACAAGGTGGTAAATGTTGAGGAATGTGGTCCGAATGTGCTTAGAATCATTTTTACTATGGATAATATTAAGATTTATATGTCAAGACCAACGCTTTTTAATATTTCGGATGATGTGAAAATGAGATTTAATGATTCTGATATAGTTACCGGCAGTAGGGGGTATAATGCCTGGTGGAGTAGGGAGTATGAAAGGAGAGAAGCAGATGATTTATAAAAACCTTAGATTTAAAGCAGACCCATTTTCATACGATTTGGAATTTGATGACAGAATTACACTTGTTGGTGGAGACAGTGGTGCCGGAAAAACAGTACTTTATGAAATGTTGGAAGATATAAGGTTGACAGACGAATACAAAGCAATCAAGCTATTTAACTACAAATCAGATGATTTTTTAGAAGCAATAAAACAGTGTAGAAATGGTTTTATTGTAATAGATAATGCAGATTGTCTGATTAATGATGATATCAGGAGATTCATTAATTTTGAGTTGTCAAATCAGTATATGCTCTTCCTGCGAAATTGTGACGGACTCAATGTATCTGATAAGAGCTTTAAGGTGCTGAACGGATATGGGATGACCTTTGTATGAGAGATACGGATTTGTGAAAATGGAAGATGAAATGGAGCTGAAGGTATAAATAGTTAAAATAGAAAGCAGGTATAGCATGAGAAACAGATATATAACAGAAGAATGCAATAAAATACTTAATTTTTGGAAATTGGAAGAATATTTTACACCATCGGATTATCCCGAATTGACTTTAACAATAAAAGAGGGAAAACAAGATATTCCGTTTGATGCATATTATAATGCTTACAGTACAAGAAGTTTACCATTAAAAGAATACAAGGCACATAATGAGTATTTGAGCCAAAAACATAAATCTGATGAGAAGTTGTATAATCGTGCAAATGTTTATTGTGGCTGTTACAAAATTAAAACCTTTGTGGAAAAAATGGCTGAAAAATGTAAATTAGATATGGAAAAATATGCAGAGATAAACGAATTGTCAGGTAGATTTTATATTTTCTCAGTTCAGATAGACTTAGATGGAAAACTTACAGAGGAAGGTATGCAAATCAGTCCTTTCTTTTATGCTGTACTTTGTATGATAAAATCAGAAGGCATAAATGTTAATATTATGCAAGAAGACATATGCAAGTTAAATGAAGATGTAAATGAATTACTTAAACAGAATGATATACAAATACTGGAGTTTACAGACATAACGATAGTTAAAAATATTGTGTTTGACAAATTAGGAGTTGAGAATGAAAGTCAAGTAGGGTTAGAAGGCGCCTCGGATAAGGTTTATGCATGCAAAGGTTTAAAGAAAGAAGATGAAACGAGTGACTTTTTTAGCTTTTACTTGGACGAAATAGAAAGAGTTCAAAAAAACTATAAGAATAATGAGCATGTAATAAAATATATCACCTCGTTATTGTATGATAATCAGAAAAAGATATTGATAGACAGCGATGTTAATGCCATGAAAAAATGGTTAGAAGTAGATAGATTTCCACTGGCAAAATACCCATCAAAGTTCTCACCGACATTAATGCAACAATTAGCTATAAATATAGCTATATCAGAAAAGGATAGATATGAAAAAATATTCTCAGTAAATGGACCTCCAGGAACGGGGAAAACAACACTTTTGAAAGAAATTATAGCGTCAAATGTTGAGCAATTGGCAGAAGTTTTAATTAAATATGGAATTGATGGTGGTAATTTTGTTTCTCGAAAAATTGAGTCTGCTTCAAATGCTAGTTATACAGAAAAATATTATGAAATACCAGAAGAAATTGCTAAATTTGGAATTCTCGTTGTATCAAATAATAATGGAGCAGTAGAGAATGTAACGCTTGATTTACCGAAATCTGGTGACATGGAAAAAGAAAAGACGAGGACAGATTATTTTGATAGGAAAATAAATAGGGAAGTGTATTTTTCAGCTGTGGCAGATAATCTTTTGGGAGAAGAAGGAAGTGCATGGGGATTAATATCGGCTCGTATGGGAAGAAAGTCCTATGTTGCTGAAGTGTTAGAATCTTGTGTATTTGCCAGAAAAAATGATGATTCAAATAAAGTGACATTGGACCTGGCAAGGGTTGATAGTATTTCGTGGAATGAAGCTATAGAAAAATTTAATATAGCCAAAAAAAAGGTTTTATCATTGAGAAAAGATATCAAAAATGATCAGAAACTTTTAGTGGATTTTTATCAGGAAAAAAAGAACTTAGCTAAGAGAAAATGGGAATTAAAACAGTTGACTATAGAAAAAGAGCAGCTAAATAAACCGTTAAATGAGGTAAAAACGGAATTAGAAAATAATGAAAAGGAGACTTTAGAGCAGGAAGAGGAAATCAAATATATTAAAGAGCATAGCTCTATTTTTAAGAAACGACTTATCCTTCTGGGGTTAGGAAAAATAGGTAGACATGTTGCTGAAAAACAAAAATATGTCGATGAGTTAATAATACAGCACGAAGACATTAAGCGTAGGTATAGTTTGACCAAGAGAAATACAGAAGAAGTATGTGGAAAAATTGAAAATCAATATAGCATAATCTCTACTCTAGAAAAGAAAGTACAGATACTTGAGGAAAAAGTATATGGAAATAATGAGTCATTGAAAAACAAATACAAAAATAATTTTGCGGATAGATATTTCTATGAAAATATTAAGGAATCTGAAAATTCACAGAATGCATGCCCATGGACATTTGACGAATATGATATGGCTAGAGAAGAATTGTTTTATGCTTCATTACAGGTGCGAAAAGCGTTTATTTTGAATTCGCCATATATAAAAAGAAATCTGTTTGTATATCAGGCATATAACAATGGAAAATATACAATAGCAGAAAAACAAGAGATGTTTCCACATTTGTTTAATTCTTTGTCAGTAGTGATACCTGTACTCTCTTCTACATTTGCATCAGTTGGAAGGTTTTTAAAACATGCAGGAAATATGAGCTTAGGCATGCTAATAATTGACGAATCGGGACAAGCTATGCCACAGTCTGCTTTAGGAGCACTTTATAGGACAAGGCAAGCAGTCGTTGTGGGAGACCCATTACAAGTGGAACCTGTTGTAACAATTCCTAAAGTGTTAATTGATATACTTGCTGATAGTACAGGAGTAGCAAATGAATACAAGGTGATTGAAAATTCAGTTCAGACTTTTGCAGACAATATGAATGAGTTTAACGGTATGATTGGAGAAAGACAGGTTGGTTGTCCGTTGGTTGTTCATAGAAGGTGTATAGAGCCAATGTTTTCTATCTCAAATATGATTTCATATGACAATAGAATGTTCAATAAAACGAATAAAAAGGAAGATTATTTGAAACAAGAACAACCATTTTTGATAAAAAAATCAGGATGGATAAATGTTGAAGGAACAGAAAATGGTAGCAAGGATCATTTTGTAAAAAATCAAGCAGAGAGAGTATGTCAATTATTGGAAAGTGCACTACATATATATACTGATTTATTTGACACAGACGATAAGATCTTTATAATTACACCTTTCAGAACAGTGGCAGAGTCAATGCGTAAATTTGTAGTTGGTTATTTTTCAGCAAAAGGAAATGACAAGGAGGTGTTGAAAAAATGGACGAAAAAATGTGTTGGCACAGTGCATACTTTTCAAGGTAAAGATGCTAATGAAGTGATTTTTGTATTAGGTTGTTCAGATAAAAGTGTAGGTGCAATGAATTGGGTAGTAAAAAAGGCTAATATACTTAATGTGGCATGTACGAGGGCAAAATACAGAATAGCCTTTATTGGAAATTTAAATGATTGGAAAAATAGAAGATATTTTAGGGAGTTTATTCCAAAATTTATTGACACGATAGATGTGTAGAATATATACAATGTGAAGACGGAATAGGAGAAATTATCATGGCTGTATCATATAAACGATTATGGAAATTATTAGTGGATAAAGAAATGAGCAAATCGGATTTGCGTAAAAAGGCAGAAATTGCTCCTAACACGATGACAAAGCTTCGCCGTGATGAAGAGGTGAGCCTTACAATTCTTAGCAAAATCTGTAAAACCTTACATGCAGATTTTGGGGATATTGTGGAGTATGTGCCGGATGCAGAAATATGGGATTTGTATAATGAGAACCGAGAGCTTCTGGGAAAAGACCATATCAGAGGAGAACAGTTACCGATAGACGGATACCATCTGGTGGTGCATGTCTGGATCCGTAATTCTAATGGACAGTACCTTATCTCGCAGCGTTCTGCAAACAGACCAACACATCCTTTGATGTGGGAATGTGTAGGCGGTTCGGTTGTAAAAGGTGAGGATAGTTTATCAGGAGTAATTCGAGAGGCAAAGGAAGAGGTTGGCATTGATTTGATGCCGGAAAATGGACAAGTGCTTTTTACAAAGACACGAAAAATCATTGATGGAAAAATTTATAATGATATTATGGATGTTTGGCTGTTTGATTACGATGGAGAGGTTGATTTAGGCAATGCCACAACGGATGAAGTGGCACAGGTTGCATGGATGAATGGGGAACAAATAAAAGAATTATTTGATGCAAATATGTTTGTGGATACATTGGAGTATTTTTTTACGGAAGTGGATAAGTAGTAATTTGGAAAGTTGGTGGATATATGAAGGAAAAAGAACATCAATCCATAGAGTGGAAGGAATCATGGCAGGATGAGTATTTGAAATGGATTTGTGGATATGCCAATGCCTATGGTGGAACAATATACATAGGTACGGATGACGATGGTAATGTTGTAGGTATTGATAATGCAAGAGATTTATTAGAGCGAATCCCCAATAAAATTACGGACACAATGGGAATCATTGTAGATGTAAATTTGTTATATAAAGGCGAACTTGAGTATCTGCAGATAATTGTTGATAAATATCCATCTTTAATAAGTTTTCGTGGGAAATATTATTATCGTTCAGGAAGTACCATGCGTGAAATTACCGGAAAGGAATTAGAAAGAGCTTTGTTAAAAACGCAGGGAAGAACATGGGATGGTGTGCCTCTACCCAAACTGACGGTAGCTGATTTAAAGCAGGATGCAATACAGTTATTCAAAGATAAGGCAGTGAAAAGAGGAAGGCTTACAAAGGAAGAAGTCAGTGTGGAAGATACTATATTGATGGATAACCTGCACCTGATTGATGAAGATGGATATTTGATAAGAGCAGCAATGCTTGCGTTTTATAAAGATCCAGAGAAGTGGGTAACAGGTTCTTATATCAAAATCGGATATTTTGGAAAATCAGATTCGGATTTGGTGTACCAGGATGAGGTGCACGGTCCTTTGATAGAGCAGGTAGATAAGACCGTTGATTTAGTTTATACAAAATATATGAAGGCATTGATTGATTATGAGGGAGTCCAGAGAATTGAGCAGTTTATGTTCCACAAGGACGCATTTCGTGAGATTTTGTTAAATGCCGTTGTTCATAAGGATTACAGCAGTTGCAATCCAATTCAGATTAGCGTTTACGAGGACAAGATATATATTTGGAATGATGGTGAGATGCCTCCAAATCTGGATTCTACTGACAAGTTGTTTATGAAACATTCATCAAAGCCTTATAATCCGAAATTGGCTAACGTCTTTTTAAAAGCGGTATGATTGAAGCTTGGGGAAGAGGATTTGAGAAGATTAGGGAAGCCTGTGCGTTGTATGATGGACCATTGCCGGAATACGAGATTAATGAGGCTGGAATTATGGTTCTTTGCAAGGCTTGTGATAAGTATCTGGGGTTGTTGAGGAATGATGGTCAGCATCATGGTCAATGCGACCAAGAAGGTGACCATGATGAAGAACAAGATATAATGAGGCAGATAATCGCATTTTGCATGGAACCCAAAACTGCAAGTGAAATAATGCAAAAATTCAATTTGGAGCGTTCATATTTTCGAAGGCATTATCTAAATAAGATGCTCAAAACTGGTAAGTTACAAAGAACTGAGCCTGATAAACCGAAAAGTAAGAATCAAAAGTATTATTCGTAAACATATTCATCAACTTGGTCACAATGACCAAGTTGAGAACATGTAATGTAAAACAATATATTTAGAAAAGGATTCGTTTTATACGTTATGAGGGAACAGAAGAAAAATTTGGAACAGAGATGAATGTAATTAAGGATGTCATCTTTGAAGGAACACTGCTTAACATGATAAATGAGGCAATTGCATATTTGGACACGTAGGTAAAAGAAAAAACATATCTTGGACCAGATGGAACATTTGTTACAGATGAGGAATATCCTAAGTTTGTCAGATAGGAATTGATCGTAAATGCGGTTACCCATCGTGCTTACAGTATTACCAGTACGGATATTCAGATAAAAATGTTTGATGATCATATAGTAGTTGAAAGTCCAAGAAAACTTCCGGGATTCTGTGACATATACGAATAGACAATATACGTTTCACACATTTTTCCAGAAACCCTAAGATTGCAGAGTTTTTAAAAAACTATAAAATTGTAAAAGAATTTGGCGAAGGCGTTAATCGTATGTGTAATGAGTTGGAGCAGGTGGGACTAAAAGATCCTGTTTATCATACAAATGCTTTTATGTTGCAGGCGGTTATTTATAATTCAAAAGTTGGAAAAACTATTGTTGAAAAAACCGCTGATT
>OGFB01000542.1_pt1 | contig 19463 bp, 19 predicted proteins | sample 1570801 | NCBI WGS metagenome assembly OGFB01 (sample SAMEA2581969, study PRJEB24529) | metagenome | biome: Human gut stool | place: China | collected 2011 | reverse complement strand
CAGGATTCATTATTAAATCAACATATCTCTGACGGTATCTCATATCAGTATCTGTAATTCCATGGAACTTCTCTGGAAGTACCTGTAAGCTCTTAGAAAGAAGTGTTATTTCTTCTGCATGAACTGATATTTCACCTGTCTTAGTTCTGAATATAAAGCCCTTGATACCAAATATATCACCTATATCAGACTTCTTAAAATCTGCATAAGCATCATCACCTATGGCATCTCTTGATATATATGCCTGCATTCTGCCCTTAAGATCTGCTATATTACAGAAAGATGCCTTTCCCATTACTCTCTTGAACATCATTCTTCCTGCAAAGCTTACCTCAATAGGAGATGCATCCATGATAGCTCTTCTCTCATTGTAATCAGCATTAACCGCCTCTCTTGCCTGCTGCTCATCCATACCATCAGTATTAACCTCTGGTCTGTCACCAAGAAGCTCCTTCTCGTGTGCTTCATAGATAGCTCTGATTTCATCTGTATGGTGTGTAACATCATACTTTGTTATCTGAAATGGATCCTTGCCAGCTTCCTGTAATGCAGCGAGCTTGTCCATTCTTACCTTAATCTGCTCATTAACATCTGGCTGTGCCTGATTCTTGTTATCTGCCACTTTTATTCTCCTTCTTAATCCGTTACTGTTAGTAAAATACAAGACACTATCTTATGTGCCTCTTAACAATTATCTCAATCTATAATCTATATATAACTAGTCATTCTTAACAGAAACAATCTTATATTCTACTACACCAATAGGTGCCTCAACCTTTACGATATCTCCAACCTTCTTGCCAAGCATAGCTGCTCCAAGTGGTGATTCGTTAGATATCTTGTTATTAAGACTATCTGCCTCTGATGAACCAACGATTACATATTCAATGTCTTCATCAAATTCCACATCATGAAGTACTACTGTGCTTTCCATCTTAACAGCATCTGAATCTGTATTATCGTCCTGGATTACTTCTGCATTCTTAAGAATCTCTTCAAGCTCTGCAATCTGTGTTTCAATGTCTCTTTGTTCATCTTTAGCTGCATCGTATTCTGCATTTTCTGAAAGATCGCCCTGTTCTCTCGCTTCCTTTAACTTCTGAGCGACTTCCTTTCTTCTATCAACCTTTAAGTGCTCAAGTAAAGCAACTCTTTCTTCATATCCTTTTTTTGTAAGTAACTGCTTCTCTGCCATTGTTCGTCACCTTTCCCATAAATATATTCATTAAATATTCATATAATGATGCCAGGGTTAAAACGCTAAAAGTCACTTGTGCGAACACATAAACCTTTCTATCACAGTCTGTATACTTGTGAAATTCTTTCAATTCTGGCACTCACATTTTTACCATTATCGGATAAAATGTTCAAGATATTATATCTCACCTAAACTTTAATGTCAATCTGATGGAATTCTATTCTAATCATCTTATAAGAAAATCCTATTCTAACCATCTACATGTGTAAACGCTCTGTTTTCACATCTGTTCTTGTCATATCAGCTTAACGTCCGTATTCTCTCAACGAATTCGTTAAACTGTTCCTGCTTAGTCACCTGATTCACCTCATGTCTTAATGCTGCAGCATGCTTTATTCCTGTTGTATACCATGCAAAATGCTTTCTCATCTCGCGCACTGCTGTAAATTCGCCCTTTGTTTCAACAAGCATCTGACAATGTCTTATAAGCATATCAGCAACTTCGTCTATGGATGGCCCTGGTGTTACTATTCCTTTTTCAAGATAATCCTTAACCTGCCTGAATATCCATGGATTTCCCTGTGCAGCTCTTCCTATCATCACTCCATCACAGCCCGTTTCTTTAAGCATACGTGCTGCATCTTCACCACTTCGTATATCTCCGTTACCTATAACTGGTATGCTGACCTTTTCCTTTACTTTTCTTATAACATCCCAGTCAGCCTTTCCAGAATAATACTGGCTTCTTGTTCTTCCATGTACAGCAACTGCTGCCCCGCCTGATTCCTGTATAATATATGCTATTTCTTCCGCATTAATACAGCTTTCATCAAATCCTATACGAATCTTTACCGTAAGTGGCTTATCTATTGCATGTGCCATCTTTTCAACTATCTTTCCTACTAACAGCGGATCCTTAAGAAGTGCTGAACCCTCTCCATTATTAACCACCTTTGGAACAGGGCAGCCCATATTAATATCTATTATGTCAAACTCTCTTTCACACATTCTCTTTGCAATATCTGCCATAATATCAGGATCCGAACCAAAAAGCTGCACAGCGACCGGATTCTCTATGGGATCTGTTTTTAGCAGCTCTTCTGTATTCTTGTTATTATATAAAACTGCTTTGGCACTCACCATCTCCGTGTAAAGCAGTCCACATCCTTGTTCCTTACATAAAAGACGAAATGGCAGGTCTGTTACACCTGCCATTGGTCCTAAGGCTATGGGAATCTTTATATTAACTGAACCTATATTCATATATACTTTAAAGCCTTTCTTTTCTATAACTACTAATAAAATGAAAGATCAAAATATCAAAAACATTTATGCCTGCATAACAAAACTTTTGTTCTTAATATCTTAATAAAATGTAAAACATCAACCATCAAGTCCTAAGAAAAACACCTTATAAAACATTTCCAGAGACTCTAATAACTCTCTTTTTTCATACTGGTTCTTCTTAACAAGCAGTCCACATGCTATCTCATCATATAAAAGGTCTCCCTCATCTGCTGTAGATTTAAAAAGCAATGTTCCATCATCATCGAATTCAAGATCGAGTATGCCACCTACTTCTTCTGTGAATAACACACACATAATCTTTAACTCATTCTTTATATCCTCCGGAAGCTTATCAAAGTCCGGATTAAAGTAGTATTTCTTCTCATACGAGTTTGAGGCGCATAATACTACATTTTCATTTTCGTTTTCATTATTATACATATCCGTACAATCCTCTCACTGAAACCTCTCCTGCTCTTATAGCGGTTTCACATCCATCCTCTGTTTTTATAATAAGTTCGCCATCATTATTGATTCCAAGAGCCTCACCCACAAGTTCTTTGTTGGCATATATAGCTTTTACTGTCCTTCCCTTATTAATGAGAAGTTCATTATATCTGTCTACTATATATGTTAGATCCTGTGTCTTTAAAAATGCTTCATAATATTTCTTAAAGCTATGTGAAAATGCCGCTATTATATTACTTCTCTTAACCTTCTTCCCAGTTCCAAGATATATTGATGTAGCCATATCCTTTATAGACTCATCGAAATCTGTTGTATTAACATTGATTCCGATGCCTATGACAACATAATGTATGCTATCCATCTCAGCACTCATCTCTGTAAGCGTTCCACTTATCTTCCTGTTGTTAAGAACTATATCATTAGGCCATTTAACATAGCACTTTGCATCCTGTACTTCTTCATTGATAGCATCAACCATGGCAACAGCAAGTACAAGTGTAAGCATAGATGCACTTTCCGGACTAATATCTGGTCTTAAAAGAAGACTCATCCATATACCGCTTCCTGCTGGCGATTCCCATGTTTTTCCTCTTCTTCCACGTCCACCAGTCTGACATTCCGCCACGAAAAGTGTACCTTCTGGTGCATTCTTTTCTGCTGCAAGCTTTGCCTGGTTATTCGTTGAATCCGTCTTGTCAAAATATTGAATATGCCTGCATATTCCCTGCATATTTCCACTATCATCAAGAAGAAGGCTCTCTATCTCTGAAGCTGTTATTATATCAGGATATTCTGTGATTCTGTAGCCTTTATTCTGAACAGAATCTATCACATATCCTTCTTCCTTTAACTGGTTAATCACTTTCCACACAGCCGTTCTTGACACACCAAATGTTTCACACAGCTGTTGTCCTGACACATAACCATCTGCATGTCTTAGCAGATGCAATATTTCTGATTTCATATATTCATACCACCTGAATCCATCTCAATCTTCTGGGCAGATTATTAAAACCTCATCGCCCAGACACTAACCCCTACATCATCTTATAAAACGATAAGTGCTGTAACAACAGTCATAATTGCAAGCATTACCGCAACTACAGCTACTATAAGACCAGATACCTTATTGCCATTAATAAAATGTTTTACAGAGGTAAGAGCATTGACTATTGTTCCAAGAAGGAACTCTATAGGAAACAGTATTCCACTTCTGCTTCTTAAGAATAAGACAATAATAAATATAACTGTAGCCGCAACTGTAAGAACAATGTTTGTATAATCTATAATCATTTTTGTCTTTTTGTATGAACCACTTGTTGTATAATACATATAATTCCTCTCCGTTACATCTTTAACATATTGCTGTAAATTATATTAGTATGCTCCAAGTGTAGCTGCCATAACAGCCTTTATTGTATGCATACGGTTTTCAGCTTCATCAAACACTACTGACTGTTCTGATTCAAACACTTCATCTGTAACTTCCATCTCATCAAGACCAAACTTATCATGTATCTGTTTACCAATAGTTGTCTTAAGATCATGGAAAGCTGGAAGGCAATGCATAAATATAGCTTTCTTATCTGCATTATACATAACCTTTTTGTTAATCTGGTATGGGAGTAATGCCTTGATTCTTTCATTCCATACTTCGTCTGGTTCTCCCATAGATACCCATACATCTGTATAAAGTACTTCAGCTCCCTTAGTGCCTTCTTCTACATCCTCTGTAAGTGTTACTGAGCCACCGCTCTGTGCTGCCCACTCCTTACACTGGTTAACAAGTGCTTCATCAGGGAAATATTCCTTAGCTGTGCAGGCTGTAAAGTGTAAACCAAGCTTAGAGCATACTATCATAAGTGAATTTCCCATATTGTATCTTGCATCACCCATATACACGAACTTAACACCCTTTAATCTGCCAAGCTTTTCTTTTATTGTGAGCATATCTGCAAGCATCTGTGTTGGATGATATTCATTAGTAAGTCCATTCCATACTGGAACTGATGAATACTTTGCAAGATCTTCTACTATTTCCTGTCCGAATCCTCTGTATTCAATACCTTCAAACATCGTGCAAAGAACTCTTGCAGTATCTGCTATACTCTCTTTTTTTCCTATCTGTGAACCCTTAGGATCAAGATATGTAACACCCATACCAAGATCGTGTGCAGCTACCTCGAAAGAACATCTTGTACGTGTACTTGTCTTTTCAAATATAAGTGCAACATTCTTTCCAAGAAGTGGCTGTTCTACAACACCATCCTTTTTCATCTTCTTAAGCTTAGCTGCAAGCTCTATAAGATATTCTATTTCCTCCGGTGTATAATCCTTTAATGTTAAAAAATCCCTTCCTTTAAGATTCATAATAATCCTCCATTCTTACGCACACTTTTAACCATAATGAATCTGTGGCATGTACGCCCTGACACAAATCCAGCATAAAACATGGAATATATTTTATCTCATTTGTTTTATAAATACAAGTATAAACGTGTACGATCAAATGCATTGTAAATACATACTATAAAATACACACATTAAAACATTCTCTCATGTATACATACATATACATACCGCATATATCGCAAAAAAAATACAGGCTGACTTCTGTCAACCTGTATGATTCATGCTATAAGTTTAATTCTATTCGGTGAAAGTGCAAGTCATCATTCTTACACTATTTGATTAAACCTTCTGCCATTCTAGTGAAATACATGATTCCCTATAATAACATAGCTGGACATAGATGATATATTCGCTGCAGATATCATTCTGAATGATGTATATCCACCGATATTATTATGTCCTGATAATGCTTCAACTGCGGCATCCATACATGCCTGTGAACGTAATCCGCTGTTGATTCTGCTCTGGAACTTCGCTGATGGACTACCTGCTCCATCCGATACTCCAGAGAACTGGGATCTCTGATATATAACACCAGATATTGAATTAGGGTATGCAGAGCTTCTTACTCTGTTTAATACCACATTAGCTACTGCAAGCTTACCTTCGTATGACTCGCCGTTAGCTTCCCAGTCAATGATACATGCAAGAAGATATAATTCTTCATCACTCACGCTCATCGTAGGATTATATGTTATATCTGATCCAGATATAGTGTTTGATATAATCGACTGTACTCTGGCCTCCTCAGCTTTTCTTGCTGCCTCAGCCTCGGCTGCGATTCTTTCCTCTTCAGCTATTCTTGCAGCTTCGGCTTCTGCTTCCATAGCCTCAGCTTCTTCAAGTGTATATCCTGTAAGAATATCTTCCTCACTTATCGAAGCTGTAATCGCTTCTGCTTCCTGACCAAACAGGAGAGCTGCCGTTTTAGTATAACCTTCACAATTACCAGAGCTTATCTTTGTCCATCCTTCACTTATCTGTAACACATCTACTTCTGTGTTCTTGTAAAGTCTTCCGACAACCTCTGAATCTGAATCCATCCCCTGATATACATCAAGATAAGGATCTGTAATCGCAAGCGCTTTGTCATGCATCTGGCCTTTTGTTTCTTCCTGTACTGTTAATACTGTTTCTTCAACATTGGCTGCGTATGATGCAACTCTGATCTCGGTATCAGTAATTGTACTTTCGTGTTGCTCATAGGTAGGTTTCGCGTCTGTTACTTTAGGAAGCACCGGCATCATCATCACTACCAGCGTAGCACCTAAACAACAAGCAGCTTTGCTACTTCTAAGTTTCATAAAGTTTTTCCCCTCCCGGCACAAGTTGTTAAATGCGCCTACAAAATGTTACAGAATTGTTACATTTTGTTACGAAAGTATAATAGCAAAGTTAAGCCGTTTTGTCAAATTTGTTACAAAAAACCGCAGAAGTGCATACTTCTGCGGTTTAAAGGCAACATTATCCATTTTATAAATATAAAATATTTATTAAGTTGTCGCCCATCTATGAGCAAGCTCATGTGGGTTTAGACCTTTTGACCCTGGTATCATGTTATATAGCTGTAATAATTATAATCTCTGTCTTACAGCCTCATATGTTAATATCGTACATGCTATTGCTGCATTTAGCGATTCTACTTTCCCCTGCATAGGAATCCTTACTAGCTCATCTGCTTTATCCGTAAGCTTATCTGTAAGCCCATTTCCTTCATTGCCAATCATAAATGCAGTTGGCTGTGTATAGTCCTTTACATTATAATTATCAGTCCCCTTAAGATGTGCAGCATATACCCTGATACCTTTCTGCTTACATTCTTCTACAGCTTCACATATATCATCCACATATATAACCGGCACACGGTACAACGAACCCATAGTTGAACGTATAGTTTTTGGATTATATATATCTACTGTGTTACAGCTCATAATAACACCTGTAACACCAGCTCCCTCTGCCATTCTGATTATTGTGCCAAGATTTCCAGGATCCTGAAGATTCTCTAGTATAAGCAATAATGGCTGTATTGTATTGCTGTTTATATGCATATCTCTTCCAAACAGATCTTCAATAGTAATCTCTGACATCTTAACAACAGCCATTATTCCCTGTGGTGTCTGTGTGTCTGACATACGGATAAACACATTATCTGACACAGCCTCAAGAATGTCTTTTCCTAATGCTTCATAATCCATATTTTTAAGGAATTCCTCATTATCAGCCTTAAATGTCTCAGAAACATATACCTTAACAAGTCTGTCTTTAGGTGCTTCTGACACCATCTTTATTCCCTCAACAACAAACTGTTTTTCTTCTTTTCTTAACTTTGACTTCTTCTGCAGATTAACTATATGCTTAACCTGTGAACTGCTTGTACTTGTAATCATTCTATTTTACCAACCAGTAATTATATCTAATTAATTACCAGCTTTCCCTTTCTTAAATTCCAATATGTAATTCCATAATACTAAACTAATAACAATCCAGCAAGCAATAGTTATTGTAATTTTTATCTATTGCATAAGCACCCTGATTATTATAAATACACAGGTTATTATAAATGCTGTCACACATCTTTTAGCAGAAAATACAGCAAGTCTTTGTGGGTTATTTTTATAATATTTCACCATTACTGTATCCCCTTCTTTGGCGTACATTGATACCTGAATCATATTATCAGACACAATATTTCTGCCATCTGCCTTATACGCAACAACTGCCCATTGTGAATTTCTGAAATTTGTTCCATTTTTATTAGCATATCTTGTCTTTATAATCTTAGCATCAGCTTCCTCTACCCTGCTGCCCATAAATATAAGCTGAATTCCCTGTATAAGCGAATACAAAAGCGTTATTACAATTATAACATTTATAAATAAGACATCATTTCTCATATATATACTGCCTTTCTATCCATTTTCCCATCCTATATCTATTCCCAGAACAGCTCATCAAGTGTCTTATCAAGCACCTTGCATATAGCTATGCATAGGTTAATCGTAGGGTTATAGTCCCCCTTCTCTATAGCACTGATCGTCTGTCTTGAAACATTACACAGCTTTGCCAATTCATCCTGTGATAAGTCCTTAGCTGCCCTTGCAGCCTTTAATTTAAGATTCTTCATAGCCTTTTCTTTCTTTTATATATTTATGGATAAATACTGTTAACATCAACAAAAATCCAACCAGTAATATCAGATTACAGCCACCATTATCAAACATAAGCTTTCCGTCACTCTTAATAGTTCCATCAATTATATGACCGGCTGCTGATATGGCATTCGCTATTATGATTATTGCAACCATAACTACATAAGCCAGCCCCTTTTCATTCACAGAAAAAAATGCTCCATTCTCAATCGCATGTATTGCATAAACATCCACACTTAACATCATCGCTGCAAAAAGAAAAAAGTTATTATCAAATGGTACACTTATCCTGGCTTCATTAATTATACAAAGCATACCTGTCATAACAAGCATTATAAAAAAGCCTCTCTTATATCCCTCTGCTCTTATAGCAAGCTGTCTTTCATCATACTCACAATTTCTTTTACTATATGTGGTTAATAACATAACAGCTGCAAATACAATAACAAAAATCAATAATAATATAAAACCATCCATAACAATACCTCCTGTTGTAATAACCACAGCCAATATAGCTGTGTTGCTAATAATCATCCATGTATCATGCTTAGCACATTATTAATATATGATATTGATTACATATTGTCAAGTATATTTTACATTTCGCAATATATAGCAATCACTATTACTGTTGTAATAGTTGTTATATTTTCAGTTATAATATCAGTTATCAACCCTATTACGAATGACGACAACTAATAAAAGACGGATACCTGTCACCCACAGATACCCGTCCGGATAAATAAAACTGATTGAATAAAAATGCATTATTAAAACTGATTAATATAAAAGCTGCATAAACACAAGCCACGCTTAATTAGAAAGCATAGAACTTATATTAAACTCATACTCGCTTATATCCTTTGTCATGGCAAGTGCTTCATCTATATCATAATCAACAAACTTACCATTCTTATAAGCTACAAGTCGGTTACTCTTTCCTGCAACTAAAAGGTCAACTGCATACGAACCCATAATAGATGCATACATTCTGTCCTTACATGTAGGTGAACCACCTCTCTGCATGTAGCCAAGAATAGTTGCCCTTGTTTCTATACCTGTTGCTGCTTCGATTCTTCTTGCCATGCCTGTTGAGTGTCCGATACCCTCAGCATTGATAATAAGATGATGCTTCTTGCCTTTCTTTCTGCCATCAATAATATGGTTAATAATAGCCTGCTCGTCTCCATTATATCTTTCTGGGAGAAGAATATCCTCTGCACCATTCGCAATACCACACCAAAGTGCAATATAGCCTGCATTACGTCCCATAACCTCGATAATGCTGCATCTTTCATGTGATGTAGAAGTATCTCTTATCTTGTCTATAGCCTGCATAGCTGTATTGACTGCTGTATCGAATCCGATAGTATAATCTGTACATGCAATATCAAGGTCAATAGTTCCTGGAAGTCCAATCGTGTTAACACCTGCATCTGCAAGCTTCTGTGCGCCTCTGAACGAACCATCACCACCGATAACTACCATGCCATCAATACCATGCTTCTTACATACCTCTGCTGCCTTCTTCTGTCCTTCTTCTGTCATGAACTCCAGACACCTGGCTGTATAAAGAACTGTACCACCTCTCTGTATGATATCTGATACACTCTTTTTATCCATATCAATAATCTCATCATTGATAAGACCATTGTAACCCTTCTGTATTCCTTTTACCTTAAGTCCTTTGTTGATAGCTGTTCTTACGACAGCTCTTATCGCAGGATTCATACCAGGGGCATCGCCACCGCTTGTTAACACACCGATTGTCTTAATTTCTTTAGCCATATATATTTCCCCTTTCATCTAAAGTCTATGACCTTTTACCGTAAAAGATATATTGTCCTTTTAATATTTTAATATCACTGTCATTAATAGTACCACAAAATCAAAAAATAATATATTGTTTTACAAAAAATTTATCATATTTTACGTTGTAGTCACATTCTTCTCTCCGTACATCGCCTGAAGCTTCTGTATAAGTTCAGAATCCACCCTTATAGTGCGACTTGCTGGAAGTGTAAGTCTTTTGTTTTCTTTAGTACAATATATCACCACTGTATCTTTTCCATCAGAATTATATAATATTCCATATAATTCGTCCTTCTTATCCTCATAATCGGACAGACTGGCAAATCTTATCCACAATTTTCTTGGAATACTGGCAAAATCCACAACCTTATCACATATAAGCTTGGCATTTTCATCAACATTGGCCTGTACCTTTCCCGTAACAAAAACCTTTTCAGCATGGTCTATAACAACACGGTTTGCTGTAAAGCTGTTAGGAAATACCACCACCTCAACTGTTCCAACAACATCTTCTACTGTAAGAAAAGCCATCAGTTGTCCTTTCTTTGTTGTCTTAATAGTCTTTTCGGTTATCAATCCACCTATAGTTGCTATAGCACCATCTCTTGCCTTTGTCTCACCAAGCTCATCATCCACTTCAAAATCAGATGACACATTGGTTATATATTTGTTGACCATACCTGTATATTCATCAAGTGGATGTCCGCTTACATACACACCCAGAATCTCCTTTTCGTAACCTAAAAGTTCCTCCTTTGTGTACTCTGCAACATCTGGAATTCTTATCTCGAAAGCTTTCTTATCCTCTTCTGCTGCAAAATCAAAAAGCGACATCTGTCCTGTCATGGAATCCTTGTTATGCTTTATTGCACTGTCAAGCATACTTTCTGAGACTATCATCATGGATTTTCTTGTATGTCCAAATGTATCAAATGCACCAGCCTTAACGAAATTCTCTATTGCACGCCTGTTAAGTGCCTGCGACATCCTTGTCACAAAATCCTGCATAGATATAAAACTGCCATTTTCCCCACGTTCCTTTAGGATAGCCTGTATAGTAGGTCTTCCAAGTGACTTGATAGCAGCCATCGCAAATCTTATCTTTCCGTTTTCTACTGTAAACTCCATCTGTGATTCGTTAACATCAGGTGGAAGAATACCTATATTCATCTGTTTACATGCATATATATATCCTGCAACCTTTGATGTATTGTCAATAACCGAGGTCATAAGGGCTGCCATGAATTCAACAGGATAATATGTCTTAAGATAGGCTGTCTGGAATGATACAACAGCATAACATGCAGCATGTGACTTATTGAAAGCATACTTGGCGAAGTCAATCATATCATCATATATTTTTCCAGCCACCTTCTCATCTATGCCATTGTTAACACAGCCCTTAACACCTTCATCTGGATTGCCGTATATAAAGTTCTTACGCTCCTGCTCCATAACATAAGCCTTTTTCTTAGACATGGCACGCCTTACCAGGTCACTTCGTCCCCAGGAATATCCAGCCAGATCACGTACTATCTGCATAACCTGTTCCTGATATACAATACAGCCATATGTTGGTTTAAGTATAGCCTCAAGCTGTGGACACGCATATGTTACACTATCCTGGTTGTTCTTTCCCTTAATGTACTGTGGAATAAAGTCCATAGGACCCGGTCTGTACAGTGAAATCCCGGCTATAAGGTCTTCTAACGATCTTGGTTTTAGTTCCTTCATAAACGACTTCATGCCAGCACTTTCAAGCTGGAATATACCATCACATTTACCAGTACTGATGGCATCAAAAACGCCCTTGTCGGAGTAATCAATATCGTGGATAGAGAAGCCTTTATTATGTTTTTTTATAAGATTCTCTGCATCTTTTATCACAGTAAGAGTTCTTAACCCTAAGAAATCCATCTTAAGAAGCCCCAGTTCTTCAAGTGTTGTCATGACAAACTGGGCAACAACTGCACCATCTGAACCTGTTGAAAGCGGAACATAATCCTCAACTGGCTTTCCACAGATAAGAACACCAGCTGCATGCATAGAAGCATGCCTTGGAAGACCTTCAAGTCTTTTACTCTTATCTATAAGGTCCTTTACCACTTCATTGTTTTCGTATTCACTTTTAAGATCCGGATTCTCTGCAAGTGCCTTATCTATAGTTATGCCTATCTCTCTTGGCACCATCTTTGCTATGTTATCAACCATGGCATAAGGCAGATCCAGTACTCTTCCTACATCCTTTATAACAGCTCTTGCCGCCATAGTACCAAAGGTAACTATCTGTGAAACACAATCCTTGCCATATTTTTCTACGACATAATCTATGACCTCCTGTCTTCTTTCATAACAGAAATCCACATCAATATCGGGCATGGATACTCGCTCCGGATTAAGGAAACGTTCAAAAATAAGACTATATTTAATAGGATCAAGGTCAGTTATCTCAAGACAATATGATACTATACTTCCTGCCGCAGAGCCTCTTCCTGGCCCTACCGGAATATCATGTCTTTTGGCAAAGTTGATATAATCCCACACGATAAGAAAATAATCCACATATCCCATAGAATAGATAACTGAAAGTTCATAAGCAAGTCTTTGGAATATGTTATTAGTATCCTCTGCTATCTTTATAACAACATCTTTTCTGTCTTCTACGGACTCCGCCTTTGCAAGCCTTACAAACTCTTCAACAGATATATCCGCTGCCTGCTCAGGATATCTTTTCTTAAGTCCCTCATAACACAGATAATTAAGATAAGTCCATGATGTAAAGCCTTCTGGCACAGCAAATCTTGGAAGCTTTGTCACACCGAATTCAATCTCGACGTTACATCTTTTTGCTATCTTTTCAGTATTAGCCAGTGCCTGCGGTGCATACTTAAATAATTCTGCCATCTCCTCAGGTGATTTAAGATAATACTGTCCGCCTGTATAACGCATCCTGTTCTCATCAGTGACCTTCTTACCTGTCTGTATACACAGCAGAATATCATGTGCATCAGCATCGTCTGCATATGTATAATGCACATCATTAGTGCATATAAGCTCTATCCCTGTTTCCTCTGACATTCTAAGAAGCTGTGGATTAACATAATGCTGCTCTGCTATACCATGATCCTGCAGTTCAAGAAAGAAATTATCCTTCCCAAATATATCCTGATAATAAAGTGCCACCCTCTTAGCTTCTTCATACATGCCTCTTGCTAAGTATCTTTGCACTTCACCTGCAAGACAGGCACTAGTGGCTATGATTCCTTCGTGGAATTCCCTAAGAAGCTCTTTATCAACTCTTGGCTTATAGTAAAAACCTTCCGTGAAACCTCTTGAGACTATCTTCATCAGATTCTGATAACCAGTATTATTCTCAGCTAGCAGCACAAGATGGTTATACTTATCCTCTCCTGTTCCTGCCTCCTTATCGAATCTTGAACCTGGAGCTACATACACCTCACATCCAAGAACAGGCTTAATCCCTGCCTCCTTAGCTGCCTTATAAAAATCTATGACACCATACATAACTCCGTGATCCGTTATTGCAAGACTATCCATGCCAAGCTCTGCAGCACGCTTAGTTATCTCTTTAATTTTACTTGAACCATCTAACAGCGAATACTCCGTATGAACGTGTAAATGTGTAAATGACATATTATATTTTCCTCCATATATGACCATAAAATATCTGTCATATCAATTAACATTGATTGTTCTATATCTGTTTAATATATAGAAGAAATTCTATCATATGTCATAGTTCTTTTCAAACATTTAGACTGCAATATACCTGACAAAATTCAGGCTGCAATATACCCTGCAGCTATGCCAAGTATTGCACTTAGAACAATTATTATAACCGGGTGCACCTTCTTAAACGACAATATCAATGCAAGTGCAAGTATTCCTATAGAAACATATGTACCAGATGTTTTAAAAACCTCTAATGTAAATCCATCTGGAATAAATACCTGCCTGCCAACTGATATAACCGAAGCTCCTATAAGTCCGACAACTGCCGGCTTAAGACCACTCATACAGCCCTTTACAACACCACTATTCTTAAACCTTTTATAGCAGCCGGCTATTATGAGTATTATTATAAATGATGGCAGTACAACGCCAAGTGTTGCACACACAGAGCCTGCAACACCAGCAACCTCTTCACCTACATAGGTTGCCACATTGACTGCAAAGGAACCAGGAGTGCTTTCACTAACTGCTATAAAGTTAATAATATCCTGTTCACTCATCCAGCCATGTGCCACAACTTCGCTCTCTACTAGAGGAAGCATCGCATAACCTCCTCCGAAGGTGAAGGCACCTATCTTAAAAAATGTCCACAATAATCTTATATATATCATACACTGCTTCTTTCCTGATATTTAATCATAATCATTTCTTTTTTGTATTTATATAAGCTGTGATCAGGCCAAATAATGCACAGCCAGCTATAACAATTATTACATTAACAGATGTAAATGCACTCAAAATAAATGCCGCAGCCATAACAATATATGACACCGCACACTTCTCAACATTCTTATACATAAGCCATAAAGCCCTTATTATAAGTGCAAGTACACCTGCCCTTATTCCACTAAATGCATACTTTACTACCTGTACATCCTGAAAGCTGTTTAACACAAAAGAAATCGCAAGTATTATTATAAATGATGGAAGTACCATGCCAACAGTTCCAGCAACTGCTCCCAAAAAACCACCTATTCGATATCCGACAAAGGTTGATGCATTTATCGCTATAGGACCCGGCGTACTCTCTGCTATAGCTACAATATCAAGTATATCATCATCATCGACCCATTTTCTTTTAACAACAGTTTCTCTTTGAATAAGCGGTATCATCGCATAACCACCACCAAAAGTAAATATGCCTATTTTCATAAATGTTGTAAATATCTGAAAAAGCTGTGTAAGCTTCTTTTTATTTTCTTTCATACGAAATCCTTTAATAATTATTTTTAGTTTTTCTACTGCAATACACATAGAATATCACATTTAACACAATTCCAAAAGTAGTTGCCACAGGTGCAAAACCTATTGTCAATCCTTTCAACAAGAGAATAAATAGGAATTACTGATATAATATGAAGTTATCATGGGTATAAACTAAACGCAAGAATATAATAAATGTATTAATTGATGTTTCTCATATACATGGTTTTGCGTCCGGCTCCTGTTTTAATAATAGCTCCTTCTTCTACAAGTTTTTTAAGCGCAGATTCAACAGAGGAGCTGCCAAGGCTGGGACATGAAAGTAAGGCATCCTGTTTTGAAAATTTTCCAAGCGTATTTTCCGTGAATGACTTTACAATATCGTAAGAACTGCTCTTCTTTCCTGCTTTTGCTGCAAGTGATATTCTGGATTCAAATTCCCTATAGCACGATAAAATAATGCCAAGCATATATTTTATGAATGGTTTTGGGTCATTTTCTCCTGAGTGCCATCCCCTGTCAGCCTGCTGTAATATTTCATAATAAGTTTCTTTTGTATCTGCAATAGCTTTTTCAATACTGATATATTGTCCAACTATATAGCCGGCGCGATACAATAACAGTAATGTGAGCAATCGGCTCATTCTGCCGTTTCCATCGTTAAATGGGTGAATGCATAAGAAATCTAGTATGAAATTTGGAATTAAAATAAGAGGGTCAACGATTCCTTCTCCGTAAGCCTTATTATATTCTTCACATAGACATTCTACTGCCGATGGGGTTTCATAAGGCTCAAGTGGCTTGAATAATACAATTTTTTCTCCATTTTCAAGAACCATATCAATTTCATTAGGTGTAGTTTTAAATTTTCCACCATAGGAAAAAGCCGTATGTTTTAACAGTTCACCATGCAGCTGTAAGATATAACTGCTTCTTACAGGAATTGCTTCATAACTTTCATGAATTATATTTAATGCATTCCTATAACCAAGGATTTCCTGTTCATCTCTGTTTCGTGGAGTCGTCTTATTTTCAACTAACTGCTTTAATCTTGAATTAGTGGTAATAATACCTTCTATCTGATTTGAGCTTTCGGTACTCTGAATTTTAGCAATTTCAACTAATCTGTTTAATTCAACCGGTTTCTGTCTTAAATATAGATCCTGTTTGCCCTTAAATTCGTGAATCTGTGCAACATAAGCCATTATTTCATTATCCCAGGTTCTTTCCTTAAGTTTTGAATAATCAAATTCTCGCATCAGGTACTCCTTTCTCCCAAACGTTACTTCTTTCTCCCAATTATAATATATTTTGGGAGAAAAGCAAGAGAAATGGGAGTAACATTTTATTATTCTATATATTAGCCACTTAAATATAATTTATTCTAATCCATATACAGAAAACAAATGGGGTAATGCCTAAGAAATTATCCACATTATTATAATTATAAGTGCATCTATAACACCAATATCAAGAAGCATTAATATTTCCTCATCTTCTGGTAAATTAAAAGCTTTTGCCAGTTCATCAGGATTAAAGAAGTTAATCCAGCAGCTGTCAACACCTTCATTGTATGCAGCTAACATAACATTATCCATTACATTAAAATCCAATTACTCTGCCTTCTTTCTCTGATGTTTCTTTAACTTCCAGATTATTAAAATCCTCGGCTTCTAATGTTCTCAGTTCTTTTTCCGAAGGCTGACCTGTACTTCTTGCTATTCTTAATGTCTGATTCATTAATGCCTGTTCATATATATTTCTTACAAAGCGGCCATTTCCAAAATCCTTATGCTTACATGCATGTCCGAATATTTCAATAACTTTTTCATGCACTTCATCAGATAATCTGACCCCTGATTTTGATGCCATAGATATCAATATTTCATATAATTCTTCTTCGGTGTAATCATCAAAATTAATATGAAATGCTATCCTGCTGGTAAGCCCTGGATTGGTATCAAGAAATTGCTGCATTTTGTCCGGATATCCGGCAAGAATAACAATAGTATCCTCCCTGTTATTCTCCATCTCCTGAACCAGCGTGTTAATTGCCTCATCTCCATATAAGCCTCTTCTGCCATCTACAAGAGAATAAGCTTCATCTATAAACAACACATTTCCCTTAGCCCTTCTGAAAAGACTTTTTACCTTGGGAGCTGTCTGTCCTACATATTCCCCGACAAGATCACTTCTACCAGCCTCTATTAAAGCTCCCTCCGGGAGTATTTTATTGTCTCTTAAAATGTCTGCAAATAACCTCGCAACTGTTGTCTTTGCGGTACCCGGATTACCTGTAAATACCATATGTACAGCACTCAACGGTGGTTCAATTCCATTCGCGCGATATATTTTTCTTGTATTATAATAACTTATAATCTTATCTATAATGTTTTTAGGGTTGTTAAGACCTATCATGGATTTAAGTTCAAGATATGCATTTCCTTCTCTTTCCTTAATCCGTTCCACATGCTTTATCTCATAATCTGCATACTGTGAATATATATCTGTACACAGAATATTTCCAAGACATTTATGTATTTTTGCATCTAATTCATCCGGATAATATTCTATGTCGTCTGCTATATCTATTTTATTTGCGACAGATTCATCTATACCCTTATCAATTAAATCCATTTTTATATATTCTCTGGCTTGGGCTCCCATATATGTGTTCTGTCTTATTTCACAAAAATTGGTGTTGTGGGCACTATCTTTTATTAATTCCTTAATTCGTTTATTGCCTCGTCTGACAAATACAAATGTCAGCACATTTGACGAATACTCTTCTATCATCAGCCCAATTCTATCTGCTGCCTTGCGCAATCTGTTATTATCGTATTCATCATCAACATCTTTCATATCAGGAATAACAATTCCTACACTTGATGCCTCACAATACGAATATCCATACGATTCATTCTGGTCTGACAGCAATCCTGATATCCATATTCGGCTGCTTCTTAACCTGTTTTGCTTATACAATGCTGCTATTATGACTTTCGCGATTTCATATCCGACACTGTTCCTGCTACAGGTTATTATATATTGCACCGGATTCCCCAGATAATTAGTAGTATTCCTGTTAACAAATATTCTTTCCAGTTCTGGAAGTAGTGTTTCTGAACAATTAAGTTTTACTGCCTTGTCATATAGCTGCTTCTTTAAAATGTTTGTATCTACATATATTTCACGACATTTCTTTCTTCTTTCACCGCTCTTCATAAAATCGCAACTGAAAAATCTGTCTACGACTTCATAATCCAGATGAAATAGTCTGTCTTCCATCTTATTAACCCGGTCATATGTAGTCTCCCGAATATTAAAATCATATATTTTCATACCGCATTTTTCGATATAGCCATATATGTGCTCCGTTGCATTTTCCTTATAATTATTAGAAATAACCCTGAATTCTACTCTTCCATTAGATATATCCGTATCTATATAACACACAAATACAACAATCTTATACTCATGCTCACCCGAATACTCTATTGCACAATCCTCAAGATCACACCAGATTCTCTCATCCTGATCATTGATACTTCGTTCACCATTACTATTTTTCAAATATTTTTCTACAATTCTACAACTTTGAATCTTGGCAGATGCCTCATAAAATAACATAATCCCACACCCTTTCCCATAGTTAATAACTTACGTATCTATTATTAATTATATAAAAGGCGTGGGACTATATTGGTACATGAATGCTATTGCTTAGTATTTGTTTTGTGCAATCATAATTTGTCAAATACATTATTTATTAAGTCTACATATTCCTGATTTCGTTTTATTGCAGCAGGATGATAAACATTAATAGCCGGAACAATCTTCCCATTTATATCAAGTTTATAATACATATCTATATCAGGCTCTGATTTTTTTCTATTTTCCCATTCTTTCTTGCTTTTAAAATAATCATATACATGATCAATAATTTGCCAATATGAGCCGCAACATATAATATAATCATGATTAATTATTTCTATTTCTCTTTTTATAAATTCGTTGTATTTTTCAGCATACTTATTAAGTTCTTTGAAATCAGTAGAAGATGAACCACCTCTTTTGTTAATATTCATAAATGCTATCTGTTTTTTTTATTTCATTGAAATCAGAATATGTATATTCATTTTTTATTTTTCAGCCTCACCTTGCCTCTATAATATTCT
>OGFB01000534.1_pt1 | contig 19588 bp, 12 predicted proteins | sample 1570801 | NCBI WGS metagenome assembly OGFB01 (sample SAMEA2581969, study PRJEB24529) | metagenome | biome: Human gut stool | place: China | collected 2011 | reverse complement strand
ATATGAAAAGTCTTAGAAATATCCAATTGAAGCTTCTGGCATCGTTGATGTATGCACACCTGCTTTTCTCATATATGCTGTCGTCCGTACGTTAAGAATGTGTGTTAAACAACAATATAGAATATATTTATATGGAAACAAACTTTTAATAAATATGAAACAGAATTTTAATAAATGGTACTAATTTACTATGTTATCCTATGTACTTTTTTGTGTGATATTGCTAAGATTAGCAAGTAAGACATCATATGTTAAAGCATATTGCACAAACATGTGCATGAGGAGGTAAAACATGAAAGCTAACATTAGCAAGGGGGCCCGCAAAGGATGGGCATGGATACTTGCAGCATTGATGGTTGTAAGTGTCATTATTCCAACTACAATATCTACCGCAAAGGCAGAGGTTGGAACAGTACAGTTCAATGGAACAGCGCAGGGCTGGCTTGAATCAGCTTACGCTGAGTGGTCTATTGACAAGGAAGCCGATGGATATACAGCATATATCAAAAAGGCTTCACAGTCAGATTCAGCATATGCAAGAATCGACAATGAACTTATAAGAAGGTACAAGAGTTACTACAGGGTAGATGCCATGGGCCTTTCGGCAGGAGACTATGTTATCAGGGTAGTACCAGTAAAGAATGGAAAAGAAGTAACAGCTAAGGCTAAGGTTACAGATGTTCTTAAGGTAAGCTCATATGACAGATCAGGCTTTGCATTTTCTTCTGAATCAAAATACAAGACAGGTTCAGGAGCATATAACGAAGATGGAACACTTAAGAGTGATTCAATCGTTCTTTATGTAACTAATGATAATGCTAAAACTGTAAAAGCAGGCATTATGGAAGGAAAGGGCGAGAAGGAGTACACAGGACTCCAGACAATTATTGATGCATATACAAAGAGTGCCAGTAAGGGTGTAGAAACAAGGGCACTTGATGTAAGAGTAATAGGATGTCTTACAGATTCGGGTATGGATAAGTTTTCAAGCTCATCTGAGGGTGTGCAGATAAAAGGAGCAAGTGCTTATTCTAATATTAACATGACTTTTGAAGGAGTTGGCGAGGACGCAAGCATAAGCGGCTTCGGTTTCCTTTTAAGAAATGCAGGTAATGTAGAAATGAGAAACCTCTCAATACTTAACTTTATGGATGATGGTATCTCACTAGATACAGCTAACTGCAACGTATGGATACATAACGTAGACCTTTACTATGGCAAGGTTGGTGGGGATGCTGACCAGGCTAAAGGTGATGGATCTATAGATATAAAGGGTGATTCACAGTATATAACAGTTTCATATGTACATTTCTATGATTCAGGTAAATGTTCATTGTGTGGTATGAAGAGCGAGAGTGGTCCTAACTACATTACTTATCATCATAACTGGTTTGATCATTCAGACTCAAGACATGCCAGAGTAAGAACTATGTCAGTACATATGTATAACAATTATTATGATGGTAACGCAAAGTATGGTGTAGGTTCAACTATGGGTTCTTCTGTATATGTAGAGAACAACTACTTCAGAAACTGCAAGTATCCTATGCTTTCATCTAATCAGGGTTCTGATGCTTTAGGCGAAGGCACATTCTCAGGTGAGAACGGCGGCATCATAAAAGCTTATGGCAATGAAATAGTTGGAGCAACAGGTATCATATATGCTAATGCAGCATCAGTTACAGGTGAAGCTGCCAATGCAGCAACATTTGATGCATATCTGGCTGCTTCTGCAGGTGAAAAGGTACCATCATCATACAAGACAGTAGCTGGTGGCACAACATACGATAACTTTGATACAACTAAGGATCTTGGAGTAAAGGCAGGAAGCCTTGTAGCAGCAAAGGATGTTCCAGCACTTGTTACATCTTCTAAGGGAGCAGGAAGCCTTGGCGGTGGTGTTATTGACTGGAAGTTCAGTGATGAAGACGACACAGCTTATGTTGTAGATAAGGATTTAAAAGCAGCTGTTACGAATTATAAAAACACAGAGCTTGTGGCTGTTGGTGGAACTAATGCCAACATAGTAACTCCAGAGCCTTCTACAGATGAAACAACAAAGGCAACAGAAGAGGAAACTAAGACTACAGAAAAGGCTACTACATCTAAGGCAACAGAAAAAGAAACTAAGACTACAGAGAAGGCTACTACATCTAAAGCTACAGAAGCAACAAAGGTAACTGAGAAGGAAACTACAGGTGCAGGTTCAGATACTAAAAACAGTTATGATAAGAAAAGTCTCTCATATTCAGGTGCATATACAGATTTAAGTACAAAGAAGGATTCAGATTTTAAGAATGCAAAGTATGTTTCGTCAGCATCTGATATTCTTACAGCTATAAGCAGTGCTAAGGCAGGAGATGTTATCATAGTTAAGGCTGGAACTTACAAGTTTACAGATACGATAGTTATTAATAATGCCATGAATGGAAACAGCGGCGCTTATATAGTTGTAAAAGCAGCTGATGGTGCAGAGGTTAAGTTTGATTTCTCAGCACAGACACTTGATGGCGCAAACAGAGGTGTTGTTGTAGATGGAGATTACTGGTATTTTGAGGGAATCAACTTCTATGGAGCTGGTGATAACGGCGTGCTACTTGCTGGTAACAACAACATATTTGAAAAATGTGTATTCGAAGCAAACAGAGATTCAGGACTTCAGATATCAAGATATGACACAACAGCAGCAACTAAAGATTTATGGCCATCAAACAACCTTATAATCAACTGTACAGCATTTGATAACTGTGATTATCCAGACCAGGGTGGTACAGGTGAAAATGCAGATGGTTTTGCAGCAAAGCTTACATGCGGCGAAGGCAATGTATTTGATGGATGTATATCATATTGCAACTCTGATGATGGATGGGATCTTTTCGCTAAGTCAGCTACAGGTCCTATCGGTGTGATAACTATAAGAAACTGTGTTTCATTCGGCAATGGAACATTATCTAACGGAGTTCATTATGCTAACGGAGATATGAATGGCTTTAAGCTCGGTGGTTCAGGTGTAGGTACACCTCATGTTGTACTTAACTGTCTCTCGTTTAACAATGGGGCAACAGGATTCACTGACAACAACAATCCATCAGGTCTTACAATCATGAATGCCACAGCATGGGGCAATGGTAAGTCAGCAAAGAAGGGCAACTTCTTATGCTACAGAGCATCAAATAAGGCAGTGTACGTAGGTCTTGTTTCAGCAAATGCTATAGACTCAGATAAATTTACAGGTAATATGAGTGATTCTATATACTATAATACAGGTAAGTATTACAGATTATCAGGATTATTACCAACACCAGTTGTTAGCGGCGACAAGAAGGGTACAGTAGTTGATAATCCATCTAAAGTATCAGGAATGTTTAAAAATGCTGTTGATTTTATCAATCTTAATGGTAATGTAGACAAGCAGTTAAGAAATTCTGATGGAACTATTAATATGAAGGGACTTTACGAAACACAGGGAAGTTATTCAACACTTGGAGCACATTTTGGTGTAGCTAATCAAGTTATAAGTGTTACAGGCAAGACATCTGGTGAAGTAAAGCCAACAGAGAAAACAACAAAAGCAACAGAAAAAACAACAGAAACAACAACAGAAACAACAAAGGCAACAGAAAAAACAACAGAAACAACAAAGGCAACAGAAAAAACAACAGAAGCAACTAAAGCTACAGAATCAAAGACAGATTCGACTGTAAGCGGTACCAAGCTTGTTCTAAATGCTAATGATGTAAATACAGGAAAGTTAAAATCAACACTTACTGTTGACGGCTTTAAGATTGTTGCCGGAAGCAAAGCAACAGTTACAGTAGATAAGAGCAGAAAGGAATATAAAGGAATAGACTTTACAAGAAGAATCAAGCTTTCTGGTAAAGGCAGTACAAGTGGAAGAGCTATTGCGTTTAAAACAGCTGGAGAAGCTAAGGTGAAGGTATATGCAACAAGCTCAAGCACAGATGAATCAAGACTTATTAAGATAGTTGATAAGAATGGAAAGGATATTACATCTACATCAAAGATTCCAGGAAATTCACTTAAGTCAGTTTCATTCAGAGTGCCAGTTGCAGGTGAATATTATCTTATAGCCGAGGATGGCGGAGTTAATATTTACTATGTTGAAGTATCTAATGGAGTTGCGTACTAAGTAAGCGTTAAAAGATCTTATCATGTAGGTTAAGAAAGACTTTTTGTCTTATGACGTTTACATCATATCAGTTATAAAATATAAGCGGATGTTTGTTATTCAGACATCCGCTTTTTTGGTAAAATAATAGTATGAACAATAGGTAAAAAATAAAATAGGATATGAATAACAGTATTGAAAATAATAGTATGAAATAATAGGTTGATAAAGCAGCAGATTGCAAATATAATAAATATGAATAAGATATTTTTGGTGTAAGAAATATAAGTATATGGCCAAGTATATTCAGAAATGTATCCATATGTATAACTAGAAATATATTTTATAGAAAAGAGGAAAGAGAACATCATGAAGATAAAGACCGTTGCTATATTAGGAGCAGGAGCTGTAGGTTCATATGTTATATGGGGACTTGCAGGCTTAAAGGATGTAAGGCTGGGGCTAATAGCACAGGGAGAACGTCAAGAAAGGCTGAGAAAAGAAGGTTGTCTTATAAACGATGAAGTATACAGACCAGAGGTGTGGACACCCGAAGAAGCGCATAATACAGGCGTTGACCTTTTGATAGTTTCGTTAAAGTATGGAGCTTTAAAAGGAGCACTTGACAACATTGCTACAGCTATTGGAGAAAACACTATAGTTATGAGTCTTATGAATGGTGTTGACAGTGAAGATATCATTGCAGACAGGATAGGCATGTCACATATTGTATATTCACTTATAAAGGTTGCCTCTCATAGAGATGGCAGGGGATATTACTTTAATCCTGATACAACAATAGGAATTATTTTTGGGGAAACAGCAGATAAGGTATCTGCATCAGACAAAATATCAGAACAGACACTTGTGAGTGACAGGATAAAGTTGATAGATGAGCTTTTTGCAGCCAGCAGGCTTAACTACAGAGTGACAGAGCATATAAAAGAAGAAATGTGGAGTAAGTTCAGACTTAATGTAAGTAATAATCTTCCACAGGCAGTACTTGGTGCAGGTGTCGGATGTTACAGGGATAGTGAACATATGAAGGCTATAAGCGATGGTTTAAGACATGAGCTTGAAACAATAGCTAAGGCAAAAGGAATAGATTTAAGTGTTATTGATAATTCATCGTCACGTGGAAGTGCAGTGCCGCCAACAGCAAGATACTCTACACTTCAGGATATAGATGCTAAAAGACATACCGAGATAGATATGTTTTCCGGTGCACTTATGCGTATGGGAGAAGAATTTGGAATACCAACGCCTTATAACGAATACACTTATCATATTATTAAGGCGATAGAAGAAAAGAATGATGGTAGGTTTGATTACGATAAGGGAAATGAAGAATTGACATATGCAAGGTGAAATTTGAAAAGAGTTACTACTGATTGAAAAATAGGAACACAAAAAGTATCTTATTCTTGTTGGTACAAGCTATGGATTTGATGCCAAGCTTGCAGAAATAAAAGGTATGTTTAAAATATGCGGTATTAATCCTGGTGAGTTTATCTTAGATGGTAAGCCTCTTGCTGAAAAGGGAGCAGCAGTTAAAGAAACAGTAGTTATAAATTCAGTTGCAAGAAAAGTTGATGTTGATAAAGAAATATTGCCACCAAATAAGCTGAATTATTTTAAAGCGAAGAAAGAACATATAGTTGATGGAATATCTTATTACGTAAGTACAAGATATAACAGAGAGCAGGGAATAGCACAACTTGAAAAGATACTTGTTTTATGTGAGGGTAGTGTGAATGCGTTTGTTATTACTGCTAAACCAGAAAAGGCTACTCATAATTAATATAATTAAAAATAATTTTTTGATTTTTAAAACTAAGGAGAGGGTATGAAAATTTTGATTTTCATGCACAGAAATGGAGATTAATATGAAGCGAAATAAATACAAAGATTATCTATGGTATACGGCACTTGCAGTATTTATTATATGTGTGATTGAAGGTATATTTTTCTACCATAATGTAGATAATCCGTTTCTTAAAGTAACATTAAACATACAGAATGCAATTAAAGCGTATAAGATAGATCCGGATATAAAGCAGAAAGAAGCTATTGCGTATATGCAGGCAACAGGTGGTGGCATATTAAGTGGAATAATAACATATGTGTATTGTATTGCTGTTATTGTTGCGCCATTCTGTACAATAGGTGCATTAGCCGTTCTTATCAGAAAACCAGCCAGCTATGTCAGAGGACTGTTTAGCCAGAGAAATAAAAAGCGCGTATTGGTTATTGGTGAAGGAAAATATAAGTTTCCTCTTATAGATGCATTGACTAAAGATTGTCGTGTTACAGTGGTTGAAAGCACTATACTTTCAGATGATAAGAAGCTTAAATATATAAATAAAGGTGTAAAGTTTGTGCAGAAGTATCAGGATATGCATATTGAAAGTGTAATAAAAATGCTTGATATATGTAAATTCAGTGATGTTTTTCTGTGTGATGATAATTCAATAGAAAATATTGAATGTTTAAATGCATTTACAGAGAGTTTTAAAAAAAATATAAATGCATTTGAAAATAAAGGGTATCAGCAGATTCATCTGTGCTGCAATGACAATTCAATGGCAGAACTGATAAGACAGTATTATGATAAAATAGATACAAGAACTTTTGATCTTGACATAGTAGATGTTAATAAAATGGCTGTCAATAAAATGTATAAAGAACATCCTGTATATACAGCTAATAAGGGTGATGATTATGATGTTCATATAGGAATCATTGGATTTGGAGATTTTGGCCAGAGTGCATTAATACAAGGACTTAATATGTCGGTTTTATCAGCAGAGTCTACTATATGCATAGATGTATTTGATAAGGATATGGAATCAATAATAGGAAGTTTCATGAAGAATTTTTCAGTTGATGTCCTGAAGGGATTGAAGTTCATAGAAGAAGATATATATGAAGGTAAAAGTATTGGATATTATGAATTGAAATTTCCATTTGATACAATACCAGAGCAATTTGGTATAGATGGAAAGGTATGTTTAAGATTTTTTAATACGGATGCAAGGACATTACAGTTTAACAGTATTTTTAAAAAATGTAATGACGACAAATTATTTACATATCTTATTGTGGCGATGAGTGATACACATTCAATGTCTAATACACTTATTGAATTGAAGCAGCTGTTATACAATAAGGGTGATAGCTGTATTAATATTCCTATAGTTGTCAGGGCTAAGGAAAACAATGATTTTGCTAATATTTATGGTGAGAAGAATCTATTTACAATAAACAGGAATAAAGATATTTTTTCATATGCTTCTATAACTAATCGTGATATTGTAAATGATGCAAAGATATTTAATCATAGATACAATATGTTGTATGAAATAATAAGCAGATATAAAGCAGATAAAAATATTGTTGTGGATGATAAGTTTATGTTATCTGAAGATATAGAGGAACGTCTTAAGAAAGATTCAATAGAGCTTGATGAGAATAAGAAAATATCAGAAGAAATAGATGAGGTATGGCATAATAAGGGCATATTTGACAGGGAATCAAGTATAGCACAATCATTGCATCAGGATATTAAAAAATGGATTATTTATGAAAAACATGCATATTCTCTTACAGATAACAGAGAAGAGCTTGAAAGAATTGAACACAGAAGATGGAATATTTTCATGATAACACATGGCTTTAAATATGAGAAAGCTGAAAGAAAAGATATGTATGCTAAAACACATCCATGCATTTCAAAATGGGAAGTTCTGAAGGTAGAAAAGCCAGATACATTAGAGTATGACTTTACACCATATTACATATTAAAAGCAGACAGATGATTTAGATGAAGTCATATATTCGTAATATACGGACGACAGCATATATGAGGAAAGCAGGTGCGCATACATCAACGATGCCAGAAGCTCCAATTGGATATTTCTAAGACTTTTCATATAGGTAACGGCAGTTGTCGCTACCGTTCGATACGGGACATCCATGTCCCATATCTCACTTCCACAGACATCCGTGTCTGTGGATAGCTGGGTAGTTAAGGAAAAGTCTAAGAACTATCACAATTGAACTTCAAGTGCATCTTATGATGTATGCGCACCTGCTTTCCTCATATATGCTGTCTGACTTTGACTTAATTTACGAAAAATGAATGATTCAATCAAACTATTGTTTGAAATTGTTATTGTACATTACTGTTATTTGGTGTATTATTGCCATTTATATTTCTGTTATCGTTTATATTTTTTCCGCCATTCATGTTACCTCCACGGCCACCACCATTAAAACCGCCAGGATTGCTGCCAAAGCCGCAGGCATTGGATGCACCCATGGTTCCTGCAGATTGTGTCCAGCCTGCTAATGAAGAACCATCGCAGTAAAGAGTGTATTCAGTGTTTGTTGTAAGAGCAGATGCGCATATCCAGCCATTTGAGTAACTGTTGTTTAAAGTAAAGCTGATTATTTCATTACCGCTGGAATCTTTTACTGAGTAGCTTCCTGCGTTAAATGATACAGAGCTGAATACGTAAGCATTAACTGAATTTACAGGAGTTTCACATATACCGCCTAAAGCTACACATGTTCCACCAGTTATAGTAATATTTCCATCAACATCAATAGAACCAGATACCTGACCTGATGAACTGCCGCCTTTCACAAAAACCATACCGCCAGACTGTGTGTAGCTGCCGTTAGAATCTATACCATCTGTATCGCCAGAACCGGTTGTTACATCAACGTATCCACCAGTTATATTAATAAGAGGAGTAGATGTGCCATCTCCGGTACATGCATTAATGCCATCATCAGCTGCATATATAAAGCTTTGTCCACCACTGATGTTGATTGTTATAGCCTCAAGACCCTCGTAGGATGTTAAAACATTTATATATCCATCAGTTATATTAAGCTCTTTATCTGCATGTATTCCATCATCACCTGTAGAGATTGTGATAGTTCCACCTGATATAGATATTATACCATTGCCATCTTCGCCGGTTTCAAGAACACCAGAATCTGAGTTGGCATGAATACCATCATCAGTTGAACTTATGTTGATGGCTGCACCAGATATATTTATCTCGCTCTCGGCTTTGATTCCCTTTGTAGAGTAAGACTTTTTAGATGAATTTCCTGAGCTGTTATTGCCAGGTATACCATTAGCAGCTCTGTTTCCACCGCTGAAGTTACCTTTCATGCCAGGATTGCTGCTACTGTTATTCATATCAGGAGGATTGCCCACGCTGCTGGCTGAAGAACCGGAGTTGTCGGCAGCCACGGCTTCACTATAATCAGAATAAGTATCTGTATATATATTCAGATTTCCATCACCTGAAACATCTACACCATATGCAGCATCTATGCCGTCACAGGCAGCATATATATCAATATTTCCACCAGATATTATTACATTTCCTTTCTGTTTTCCTTTGGTTGAAAGACTGCTGTTTGATGTTTTGATGCCATCGCCTTTTCTGGATATAGCTATTATTTCGCCAGATTCTATAGCTGCCTCATCGTTTCCTTTTATAGCATTATTTACAGCATTAACCTTGATGGTAACATTTTTAATAGAAATGTCATCTTTGCTCTGGATACCGTTGTTATAGTTGCCAGTTACTGATAATGCCCCTTTTCCAACCAATTTAAGGTCACATGCTGCATAGATGGCAGCATTACCATTTTCACTGGAAGAATTGTCTGAATTGTCGTCAGCTTCAGTTCTTGCATCAACTATACAGTTATAAGTGTTTTCCTCAGATTTGATTTTTATATTATCAGCATTTTTAATATAAATAGGTGAACCGTTAGAACATGTGATGGATGTACCATTCAATACAATGGTAATCTCGGCATTATCGTCAGCATTAACTACAATCTGTCCTTCTGATAAGAGTCCGGTAACGGTATATTCGCCAGCCTGTGTTATGGTATATACGGAATCATTCTGTGTTATTGTAGAACCATCAGTTGATGTAATGCTGAATTCTCCTGTTATTTCAGTTTTGTAGTTATCGGCATCATCTGCGTGAGTTACATTGGTATCCTGGGAAGTAATGCTGGAAGTTACAGTGGTATCAGTATTTTTGCTGTTGGTTGTATAGTTTTGTGAACTACAGCCTAATGTCATAAGACACATGGCAAGAATAACTGCGGCTACGCATGATTTGTTTACTTTTTTTAAATTAATCATATATATTCATCCTTTCATTCATTATTTCTTTAGTTAATATAGAGATTGCTACTTCTTCCCCTTACATCTTATCTATAGTGTAGGTGGGAATAGTGAAGAAAATATGATGAGAATGAGGATATTTTGTGTCCTGGAGAATGACAAAAGAAAAAGCCGAGGCAGGGTTTTTATTCCTGTATCGGCTTTATTGGCTTTATTGGTGTTATGGAGTGTTTATCAGCGCTTTGATGTCTTCTTCTGGTGTGGTGATAGGTGCTATGCCATATTTTTCCACAAGAAGGTTCAGAATATTAGGAGACAAAAACGCAGGTAGAGAAGGACCAAGACGGATGTTTTTGATACCAAGGTGCAGAAGCGTTAACAAAATGCAGACTGCCTTCTGTTCGTACCATGAAAGAACGAAGGAGAGCGGAAGCTCATTTACAGTACATCCAAATGCATCCGCAAGTGCCAGGGCAACCTGAATCGCCCCATAAGCATCGTTACACTGACCCATATCCATCAGTCGTGGCAGACCATTGATTTCTCCAAGATTAAGATCATTGAAACGGAATTTGCCACATGCCAGGGTGAGGATGATACTGTCAGAAGGAGTTTGTTTAACAAAATCTGTGTAATAGTTTCGACCCGGTTTAGCACCATCACATCCGGCAACCAGGAAGAAATGGCTGATTGCACCTGATTTTACAGCATCTACTATAGTATTTGCATGTGACAGTATAGCTGAATGACCGAATCCGGTTGTCACCTTCGTGCCTCCATTGATACCTTTTAATGTCTGATTTTCTTTATAGCCACCAAGTTCAAGTGCTTTTTTGATAACTGGCGTAAAATCTTTTTTCTCATCAATATGAACAGCGCCAGGGAAAGCAACCACCTCTGTTGTAAATACTCTGTCAGCATAACTGCTTTTTGGCGGCATCAGACAGTTGGTAGTGTAAAGAATCGGAGCTGGAAGATGATCAAACTCTTTCTGCTGATTCTGCCATGCAGTTCCAAAATTTCCTTTTAAGTGTGGAAATTTTTTCAAGAGTGGATAGGCATGGGCAGGGAGCATTTCACCATGAGTATATATGTTGATTCCTTTTCCTTCTGTCTGTTCAAGTAAAAGCTGCAGGTCTTTAAGATCATGACCTGTCACGACAATAAAAGGTCCTTTTTCGATGGTAAGTGTAACATCAGTGGGCTCTGGCATTCCATAGCTGTTTGTATTTGCTTTATCAAGAAGTGCCATACACCTAAGGTTGATCTCGCCTACTTTAAGTACCGTAGGAAGCAGTGTTTCTATACTTTCTTCGTAACCAATCTTAAATAATGCTTCGCAGAAGAATCGGTTTACTTCATCATCTTCATAATTCAGAACATTTGCATGGTAAGCATAGGCGGCCATTCCACGAATACCAAAAAGAATAAGAGATTTTAAAGAGCGGATATCTTTATCGGCATTCCACATCTGCTGCATGTCGTATTCGCCTGTTTTACCACATGGTGACTGACATTTGCTGCAGTCAGGGACCAGTCGTTCTTTCTCAGCTCTGACTTTTTGTATCATATTTTCGATTGCTGCATTATCAAAACTTACATTTGTAACTGTTGTAAACAGACCTTCAATTATGACTTGTACGGTTCTTTTAGAAATAGCTGATGCACTGTCTACAGCTCTTGCAAGACCAATCAATGCACCTGTCAGCTCATCCTGTAATTTGGCTGTATCTGCATTTTTTCCACAGACACCTGCATTTCCTGTACAGCCAGTACATCCGGCTGTCTGTTCACACTGAAAACAAAACATTTTTTTATTCATTCCAGTAATCTCCTTATTAATCAATAATTTTTCCATCAATACTTATTGTTACAACCTGCCATGGTATGAATTTTCCACTATTTTGAAGTGCATTTTTTACTGCCATCTCCAGACCACCACAGCATGGAACTTCCATTCTTACGATTGTCACACTTTGAATGTTGTTATTCTGAATAATAGCAGCCAGTTTCTCACTATAATCAACCTGGTCTAATTTCGGACAACCTATTAGTGTTACCTTATTCTGAATAAAATCCTGATGAAATCCAGCATAAGCGTAAGCAGTACAATCGGCGGCTATCAGAAGTTTTGCACCATTAAAATATGGTGCACTGATAGGTGCCAGTTTGATCTGTACCGGCCAGTTCTCAAGTTGTGATATCGAATCTGCCCCTGAAAATGGTTTTGCGGTCTCAGGCGTTTTTGTTCGCTGTATCTGCATGATTTTAGATCCTGGACAGCCGGTGTGAGGTGACATTGCATGCTTTTGAGCAGCTATTTTACTCTGTGCTTCTTTTACAGCATCTTCATCATATGCAGGTGCTTCTCTTTCCTCAAATGAAATAGCTCCTGTAGGACATTCTGGGAGACAATCCCCCAATCCGTCACAAAAATGTTCTCTTACCAGCTCGGCTTTTCCATCTATAATATCAATGGCACCTTCGTGGCAGGCAGTTGCACATGCACCACATCCGTTACATTTTTCTTTATCAATACGTATAATTTTTCTTATCATTTTACCCTCCATTAATAGAATTTTATTTTTGTTTCTGTTAGAATCATATTATAATAAATACAACTTGTATGTTTGATTTACAACAGGAGGTGAGATTTTGAAAAAATATTTACCTATTTTAAAAAACAGTCCTTTTTTTAAAGGTCTTACTGATAATGAGATATTATCTGTATTGCACTGTGTAGAGGCAGTAACAGTTTCTAAAGAGAAGGATTCTTATATTTTCAGAGCAGCAGATTCTACACAGGTAATGGGATTAGTATTGTCAGGTTGTGTTCTTATTATTCAGGAGGATCTCTGGGGACATCGGAATATTCTGTCTAAATGTCATGCTGGTGATTTTTTTGGAGAACCATATGCGGCAAGCCCTGGTGCTGTTCTGAACATCAGTGTGGTAGCAGATGAGGATTGTGAGATTGTTTTTTTAAATATACAGAAGCTTCTGGTTACTTGTCCAACTGCATGTGGGCATCATCAGAAGCTGATTCGCAACCTGGTCAGTGTACTGGCAAATAAGATACTGATTCTGAATGATAAGATTACACATGTTGGCAAGCGGACAACAAGGGAGAAATTATTGTCATACCTGTCAGCAGAATCTATCAGACATTCGTCTTTATCCTTTGATATTCCTTTTGACAGGCAGCAACTGGCAGATTATCTTTGCATTGACCGCGCAGCAATGTCTACTGAGATATCAAAGCTGCAAAAAGAAGGGTTTATAAAAACGCATCGAAATCATTTTGAGGTGCTTTGTAATAATGATACAAATGTAAGCGATATTTCCTTTTGTCGTGGAGCGGAAAATGTTGAATAATTAAATAACGTATGATAAATTGCAAATGCGCCTTAAAAAAGTCACGTTAAAAAAAGTTCCCATTAGCATATTGTGGAAGATATTGAATTGGCTGTGGGATTTTTCATTATTTTAACACTTGAATACATCAAAATAATATTGAAGAAATCAATATAACCCAGTATACTCATTTAAGTAAATGGGTTACAGAGTTATAGGAGAGCTATGGAGCTGTAACGAGTTTATTATTAGGATAGGAAGGATCAATTATGACTATTGAATATCGGAAATCTGACGATATTATGCCAGATTATGAGAAGATATGCGCTAAAGCAGAAATACAAGAATCCTTAGAAATCCAGTAAAATCAATATATACAGACTTATGCGAGGTTATACGAAGATGATAAAAATATTATTCATCTGCCACGGCAGTTTATTAACAGTACTGGTAAAGCATTGAATTTACTGGATTTCAACTATTATATTGTGATTTTTACCAACGATTTACCAAAATTAATTTGAGCCCTGGCAAATTGTGCTTTTTAAATGATTCATAAAAAATATCAAATTAACACAAATGCAAAAATAAAAGAGTTGTAAAAATGTCACGAAAATCATATAATAATCGTGACAAAAGGAGACACTCATATGTCAAATGGAATTTATCCGAAAATCAAAAAAAGAATAGAATTATCAGATTATGGAACTGTGTTCGTTACTTCGGATTTTGCAGATTTAGCAGCAATAACAACTGTGAGAAAATGTCTTGGCAGACAGGTAGAAGAAAAGACAATTCGCAGAATTATAGATGGGGTATATGAGAAGCCTGTGTATAGTAGTTTTCTTAAGGAAAATGTTCCTGTTAATCCGGAAGCTGTTGTATATGCTATTGCTAGAAATTTTCATTGGACTATTGCTCCCTGTGGGGATATTGCTTTAAATAAACTCGGATTATCAACACAGGTTCCTGTAGTCTGGTCATATATCAGCGATGGACCATATAGAAAATTCTCATGGGATAATATAACTGTTTCGTTTAAACACAGAGCAAATAGAGAAATATCATTTATGTCTGAATCTACAATTTTAGTAATTGAAGCATTAAAGACATTAGGCAAAGAACGAGTTGATGATAATGTCATATCAAAAATAAGAAATCGATTATCGAAAGAAGAAAAAATAAAAATGCTAGAGGAAGCCACAGGTGTTAGTGAATGGATATACGAAGTGGTTAGAAAGGTATGTGCTGATTAATGAAAAATATTGCAAGACTACAGATAAAAGAGAAAACTGAACTTTTTCAGTCTACTGCAATTTCAATGGGAATGCAACCTAATGTAGTTGAAAAAGATTTTTGGGTTTGCTTTATGATAGATCATCTTTTTCATAATTGTAAGTATAGAAATGCTTTTGTATTTAAAGGTGGTACAAGTCTTTCAAAATCGTATCATGTGATTGAGCGTTTTCTGAGGATATAGATCTGATAATTGACTGGAGAAAAATCGTAAACAGTGTTAATCCATGGGGAGAAAGATCAAAAACGAAACAGGATCAGTTCAATAAGCGGATAAATGCAGAAGCTGCGAAATTTTATAAAGAAGAACTAGCACCTCGACTAAATATAGAAATTGAAGAAAAACTAGGCAGAGAAGAATGGGTGTTGGTTGATAAAGAAGATGAAATGGTTATCAATTTTTATTATCCGCAGATATTTGAAACAGGATATTTACGGTCGTGTGTTAGATTAGAGATTGTAGCATTGGCAGAGTGGCTACCATCACACGAGACAGTAATTACACCATTTGTAGCGGAGAAATATCCTTCATTGTTTGAACAAAAAAATACATCAGCTCTGACAATTGATGTGGAAAGAACTTTCTGGGAAAAACTTACAATATTACATAAAATTGCAAATTTTCCTGAAGAGAAAGTTTTACCGGTCAGGTATGCACGACATTTGTATGATGTATATAGTATGGGGAATTCATGTGTAAAAGAAAGTGCATTTAAGAGAAAAGAATTGTTAGAAAAAGATATTACATTTAAACAGAAATTCTATTATGCAAAGAGTGCACATTGTAAGTTGGAAGAAGAGGTACATAGCTTGGAATAGCAGGAGTGGCAATTTGCAATTTTTGAAATAGACAATATGATAAATAATTATTGGGGAAATATTAAAAATGGAAGTAAGACAAATATCAAATAGAAAAAATAAGATTTGTTTGCGTGTGGGAATTGGCATGTGTATCATAAGTGCTATAGAAATGCTGTTGATAAAATTTTATTTTAAATCTAAATGGACAGGTCGAAATGTAGATTTATTTTTTTTATTGCTTGGTATCATAGGCATTTTAATGATACTAATAGCTGGTGTTAATATTGTAAGTAATATCGGAATAAATAAGTATCTAAAAAATTCACCATATGGCATAGATTATCAAAAAGAAATTTCAACCTATAAAATAATTGGGAAAAATAAGAAAAAAATTAAAAATGGAGCTTTGGAATTTGAAAAATATAGTGCTTGGAAAGAATATATCGAGAAAAAGTTTGAGGCAATTATTGATAATGAAGATGCGTATCGTTTTATGGTTAGAAGACTTAGAAATAAAGAAAGTTATAAAGAATTAATTACTTCATCAGTAATTCCAATAGAAATTGGAATGTTTACAGTATTTTATTCTACTGGCATAGATATTTCTAAGATAGGTACAATTCTACCTATATTGGTTTCAGCTATTTTTTTACTTATTATTGTGATGGTAAATTATCTTGACTGTAAAGAAGAGATAAACTTTATTTTAGATTTCAATGAAATAATATTTCCATCAAAAGTACATCTAAAAAGCACCTCTTATCATCAAGCTCCTTGAGATTGTTATATAAGAAGTATATTAAAATGCAATGGGACTTTCAGATATACAGTATTTTGTGATGATGAGAAATAATTAAAATCGATAACTTACAATCTATCGGATGATGGATTATCTTATGATAAGTTTGTGGATATTATATTGATTATATATAATAGTGGAAGGAAATTTACCAATATTTTTACCAATTTTGCAGACAAAAGTATGACAAGATATACCAATATATGCCAGATTATATGTACTTGTAATCTGCTGCGTGGCATACTAACGTAAATGAAATTAGTGTATTAATAGGCATTTGCAAAGATATGCAAAGTTATACAAAAATATGAAAGGATATTACAATTATGATTAAAGTACTCTTCATCTGCCACGGCAGGTCAGTTGGATAGGTAAGCAACTCTTTGTAAATTGGGGCAATATTGGGCATAATAGGGCAGATGAATTGAACGATACTATCAACCTTACTACTAAGAGGGCAAGATTGAATGCATAAATGATATATATTCAAATAATAAACAGCTATGTAATAGTTCTCACCATTACATAGCTGTTTGTAGTTAGAATTACATTGGTTTTATGCTTGTTTCGATACAGTTTATTTCTTCTTGAGATAATCCAAATTTCTTATATAGCTTTTCATCGGTCCATTCTTCATTGAAATTAACAATAGGTACAAAACGATATGTCTTACTTGTTCCGTGTTGACTGATTTTGGCTAAGCTAAGTAAGAAACGAGCAAATTTCGTTCTCATATAATTGGATAAATTCTTGGCCGTTGTTTCGGATAAGCCGAGTGTATGACCTACAGAGAGAAATGTTTCAGTACAACATGAACCGGGCTCTCCGATAAAAGTATTTTGGTTATCATCATTCAACTCAGTTCCGATGTTGTTTGCATATGGCATGTAGACTTTCCAAGTATCAATCCACTCAGCATGTGAGAGGACAGAAGAACGCTCGATAAATCCTCTAGCTTTTGCCTTCCCATAACAAATAATTGGGGTGCTTAATCCATCTTCTGAATTGTGAAAACCAGGATCTTTAACAAAATTTCCTTCCAATCCAAAAGGTTTTCTTGGAGAGATAATATCGGATAATGGTTTGATAGTGCCATCTTCAGGCATTACTTTATCAAGAATACTAATTGCTTTGCCATTGCGGATAAAAATATCTAAATCTCTTGTTATAAGTAATCTTGAATCTACATATTCTTTTCCGGCTTCTTCATGTGTGACAATTTTTATTTTATTTGTGCTTTCGGTGTTGTTATACTTATCATCCCATAATAAATAGCAGATACCACCTCTGTTGTTTGTATCTGGAAAAATGTCTTCAGGATGGATGCAATCATGCAATTCTCTAATTTTGATGTCGTGTAGCATGCTATCTCTAAATTCATCTAATCCTTTTCCACCAGCATACCACTTGCTTGGAATTATTAGGGTTGAATATTCTGATGAAAAGTTTTTCGCCATATTAACGAAATATGGATATAATGGTCTTGCGCTTGCACCGGCGCCGCCGTCATCTTCTTGATATGGTGGATTACCAACAATTGCGTTAAATTTCAATGTTTCAACCTCCTCTGCATCGCATTCTAATGAAATATCTGCAAAACATTTATTTTGTGACAATATTTTTTGTATATGAGCATAATCTACATTTTGGGTATTATCAACAATACTTAATAAATCGTATGATGTAAACTGTTCTGCAATACATGAAATATCCATTCCTAGAATTGAATAAATCTTTCGTGTAAATTCATATGCTATGGATGAAGTTGGAACGGACAAAATCTTATCTTTGTAGAGATTTATGTCTATTCCAAGAGAAGTGCATCTGTTAAATATTACAATTGCAAATTCACCCATCTTGCTTGCGATATCCAATATGTGATGATTGTCTCTTGCTAATGATGAAAATGCTTCATCTGGAATTAGTTCAATCATTTTAGTTGCTACAGAAATAGGAGTAGTTATCTCAGATTCAGATAATTTACCGAATTTACCCATAGCAGTAATTGCTCTTTCCATAGCAGGAATGCTTTCGTCATGGGAAAGAGCATTTATGTTTTGTATTTTATAATCTAAAGCGGTCAGTATAAATGGATACATATGAGAAACCATTAGCTTTAAGATATTTATATCTATATCCAGATTTTTCATAATTCTTTTGCTATCCGATTCTGTAGAAATGTCTATAATGTCGGATAATGAAGTAACTTTTTTTTCTGTCAAATATGCAAAAAAGAGTATTCTGGAATAGTATGTTTTAAATTTGTTTCTTAAAATCTGAATCTGGTTTTCAATATCTGTTGTAGATGAAACAGCAGTATCATCATTTCCACCATTTGAATCTGTTCCTGTAGTATTTGCATTACTATTGCCATCGTTTTCATCAGTATTGTCAAATCCTGTACCATCACCTTCGTGTGCTTCAGTCTTTAATCCACCTTTTGAACCAAGCTCAGCTTGACGTTCTATCTCTGATTTTATCTCATCAATATCAAATAGATTATCATCTACAGGAATGTCGTTTGCTTCATCTTTTACTCCACGACTGCTTGAATATTCGCTAACAACAGCCATAATATCCGTTGCTGATACTTGCTGGATTTTTCCCTTATTGATAGTAATGATAGGTGATATTTTAAGTTCAGATGCCATTCTGTCTCTAAGATGATTATTTCCTGAACTATCAGTATTCACATTGTAAATTAAAGATTTTTGTTCTTGCATTATGAACATTCTATGAGGATCGAAGTCTACTAATAATGTTTGTGGCTTCATATTAAACTTAATGACTTTTCCTTCTTCATCTACATAAGATTGAACATATTGATTTTGTAATCTAAATACGGCTTGATCATATTCTTGAGGAGAGGAAGTGTCTTTGAGAAAAATCATTGTATCCCATTGCTCAACTGTACTTCCAGTAAGCATTCTGTTAACTGTAAGAGTTATAGTTTTTTTGTCAGACTTTTCACAATTTCTGATTTTATCTTTTATAGCTTGTACAGTTTTGTATGTTCGAGCAACGTCAACCCCAAAGATATTTA
>OGFB01000509.1_pt1 | contig 20148 bp, 15 predicted proteins | sample 1570801 | NCBI WGS metagenome assembly OGFB01 (sample SAMEA2581969, study PRJEB24529) | metagenome | biome: Human gut stool | place: China | collected 2011 | reverse complement strand
ATATTTAAAAATCTTAACGGCTCATTCTAAATTTATTGAAATGAGCCGTTTTATCTTAAAAACAGTGACAAATGTCATCTATCATTATATTCTTTTATATGCTATATTAATGACATATAAAAGAAGTGTAGGTGATGTTATGAAAAAGCAAAATAAAAAATTACTGTTAGGTCTTGCTGCCATTATGCTGGTATCCTGTTGCATATTTATTTTTATCACTCAAGGTTTTTCGGGTACTCACAGATGGGGCGGTTTTCAGTACGAAAACGACAAATATTATAATAACAATGCCGCTACCATAACAAAAGCATACTATCCTAAAAAACAAATGGTTATTCCCTCTACAATCTGTTTTTATAAAGTTCGGGCTTTGGGCGGTTATGTTTCAAGTCGCTCACTATGGGGTGTTGACAGAACCGGAATGTTTGAAAATGATAAAGTTGTCGAAGAAGTCATAATATCAGAAGGTATTGAAGCAATCGTTGACGGATGTTTTCATAATGCAATTGCCTTAAAAAGTTTGGAATTTCCAAGCACAATAAAAGATATATCCGTTACTGATTGCAAAAATCTGACAAGTGTAAAATTTTCAGAAAATACAGTTGAAATAGAAGATTTATCATTTCAGGATTGCTCTTCATTGGAAAAGATTACTCTCCCTGAAAATATCGCTTGCGACGGTATATCCAATTATGCTTTTTACAACTGCACATCTTTACAAGAAATAAACATACCCGATTCAGTAACCCGTATCAATAATTGGACATTTTATAATTGTGTTTCGCTAAAACAAATTGATTTATCAAAAAATATTACAGAAATATCTAAATGTGCTTTTAGCAAATGCTCCGGTTTAGAAAAAATATATATTTACGAAAAATGCACCTCAATAGCAGACAATGCATTTGACGGTTGTTGCAAGTTAACCATATACGGAATAAAAGGTTCATATGCAGAACAATATGCAACCGAGCATAACATACCTTTTACGGAAATAAAGGAATAATTAAAACAATGGATAAGGAAATAATTAAAGATAACAAAATAAAACTCATCATATGTATGATACTTTCATTATCAATTTTCAGCATATATATTCCTATTAATACAGGCGGATATTTTACAATAATAATGTGGTTTGTTCAAATTATCATACCAATTATTTTCGGAGTGTTAATAAAGGAATATAAAAACTTTTGTATTTGTATAGCCGGTCTGACTTTATCAAATATACTAAGCAGTATTTTTATATGGATATGGGTACAAAACCAAATTACAATGGTAAAAGAATCAGTTAAAAACTATGGATCAGTATTTGCAATTGCCGCATTCGGTATAATTGCATATCTTTCAATTATATTTACTGTCTTTGTATGCATAGAGTGTATTATATACTTTATTGTACGATATAAAAATTACAAACAAAAATTAAACAGCTGTCTTTAACCGACAGAAAACAGATTTATGATAGTCTTTGCCTGTCAATTTTTTTATATTTTGTTTTTAAAAAAATTAATATTCATTATGTATTGTTTTATTTGTAGAATTATGGTATAATCAATTAAAAATTTCTTAAACGAGGGATATATTATTATGGAAAAGAAAAGAAGTAACTTTTCCGGTGGCCTGGGATTTGTATTTGCTGCGGCAGGCAGTGCAGTAGGCCTCGGAAACATCTGGCGATTCCCATATCTTGCCGCACAGTACGGCGGCGGTATTTTTATTTTGGTTTACCTTATATTAGCCGTAACCTTCGGTTTTGCAATGCTTACCGCTGAAATTGCTATCGGAAGAAAAACAAAGTTAAGCCCTGTACTTGCCTATAAAAAGCTCAACAGCAAATTCGGCTTTTTGGGCGTACTTGCAGTTATAGTTCCTATCATAATCTGCCCTTACTACTGTGTAATCGGTGGTTGGGTAACAAAATATGTAACAGTATATGCACAAGGTCTTGTTACACAAGCGGCAGGAGATAATTATTTTTCCGACTTTATCAGTAATCCGTGGTCACCGCTTATATTCTTTCTTATATTTATGGGAATAAGCGTATGCGTAATTTTGCTCGGTGTTAAAAACGGCATTGAAAAAATCAGTAAATTCCTTATGCCTATGCTCATTATTCTTACAATCGGAATTTCGGTTTATGCACTGACACTTCCGGGTGCGCTTGACGGCGTTGCCTACTACCTTGTACCGGATTTCAGCAAATTCTCCATAATGACGGTTGCAGGTGCTTTGGGACAGCTTTTCTACTCAATGAGCCTTGCAATGGGTATTATGGTTACCTACGGTTCATACACAAAGAATGAAATCAACCTTACCAAATCTGTAAACCAAATTGAAATTTTCGACTCAGCCGTTGCACTTCTTGCAGGTCTTATGATTATTCCTGCCGTTTATGTATTCAGCGGTGAGGCAGGTCTTTCAAAAAGCGGCCCGGGTCTTATGTTTATGACTCTTCCAAAAGTATTTGACCAAATGCCCGGCGGCGATGTTGTTGCTCTGTTGTTCTTTATTCTCGTATTTTTTGCGGCAATCACAAGTGCCATTTCAATTATGGAGGCTATCGTATCCTCGCTTATGGATAAGTTCCATGTAAAGAGATGGGTCGGCTGTCTTATCGTAATCGGACTTTGCTTGTTGATGGGTATTCCGTCATCACTCGGAAACGGAATCTGGTCTGATTTTAAAATTTTCGGAATGGATATTCTGTCATTCTTCGACTTCTTCAGCAACAGTATTCTTATGCCGATTGTAGCGTTCTTCACCTGTATTCTTATAGGTTGGGTTATCAAACCAAAGACTATTACAGATGAAGTTACACGCAACGGCGAAGCTTTCAAAAGAAAAGGTTTGTTTAATGTAATAATTAAATATGTTGCTCCTGTTTGCCTCATAATTATTCTCGTAACATCAATCCTCACCCAGTGCGGAATTATCAAAATCTAAAACAAACAAAAACACTCTGCCATTGACCCGACCCCCAAAAGTTAGACCTAAAAAATCTAACTTTGGAGGTCGGTATTTTTATGTCAAAATACAGTTATGAATTCAAGAAGAAGGTAGTAATGGACTACATAAATGGAAAAGGAGGATATAAAAGTTTATGTAAAGAAAATGGGATACCGAGTCAAACAATATTACGAGATTGGATCTCAGCATACAAAGAATTTGGAAACAAAGGATTAATGCGATCAAGAGAAAAGAAAAATTACTCTTTTGAATTTAAGATGCATGTGGTAGAATTATACTTAACAACGGAAGTATCGTATCGAGAACTTGCATTGAGTTTAGGTATCAATAATCCACCAATGATAGCAAAATGGGTAACCGATTACCGTGCAGTTGGACCTGATGCGTTACGACCAAAGAGAAAAGGACGGAAACCCAAAGTGTCTAAACCAAAAAAGATAATACCTAACACAGGAAAAGAAAAAGCTGAATCAGAATATCTGAAACAGCTTGAAGATGAGAATTTAAGATTAAGGATTGAAAATGCGTATTTAAAAGAGCTGAGGAGATTGCGTTTGGAGGAAGAAAAACCTCCGAAAAACAGGCAAGAATAATACACAGTCTCCGAGGAGAATTCAGGCTAAAAGATATTCTTGCCGTAACAGGTTTTCCAAAATCAACATATATGTATTGGCAAAATAGATTTGAGCGAGAGAACCCGGATGAAAAATTAGAAAAAGAAATTCTTGATATACGAAAAGTGCATAAAGACTATGGTTATCGCAGAATTTGTGGAGAATTGCGAAACAGAAATATTTTTGTAAACAAGAAAAAAGTTCAAAGAATTGTTCAGAAATTGAACCTGCAAGTAACCTCGTTTACTCATAAAAGCAGAAAATACAGTTCATACAAAGGTAAAGTAGGAAAGATTGCTCCAAACAGGATTAACCGTAGATTTAACACAAGTGTACCGCATCAGAAAATCACAACAGATACAAGTGAATTTAAGTATTATGAGGTTGACAGCAAGGGCAGAGTGATAATCAAAAAGCTCTATCTTGATCCATTTATGGATATGTTTAACGGAGAAATTCTGAGTTTTGGCATATCTCAAAAGCCATCTGCCGAGAACATTATGAGTGCATTAGATGAAGCTATTACTATCACTAATGACTGTTTATATCGCAGGACTTTTCACTCTGACAGAGGATGGGCTTATCAGATGAAAGCATATTCACAAAAGCTGAAAGAAAACAGAATATTTCAGAGTATGTCAAGAAAAGGAAATTGTCACGATAACTCTGTTATGGAAAATTTCTTTGGAATATTAAAGCAAGAAATATATTATGGAAAAGTTTATTACAGCTATGAAGAGCTTAAACAAGCAATTATCAAATACATTGATTACTACAACAACAAGAGAATCAAACAGAAACTCGGCTGGTTAAGTCCGGTTGAGTACAGGATTAATGCCTTAGTTGCATAACAAAAGCGTAGCAGCTAAAAGCCACTACGCTTTCAAGTCTAACTTTTTGGGGTCACCACAGTTTGACGGTGCTGTAATATAACAAGATAATATGATTATCTCTTTGAGTTTAAACATTCCAGTTTGGCTTTCTTGTTGCAAATCAAAAACACACTAAAAGCAAAGTATTTTAGCTAAGATACTAGAAATTAGCTTTTGCGACTTTCTTTGTTTCATTATATGTTGCCGTAATTTAGTTGTCCAAAAGTTGTCCAGAGTTGTACAACTTAGTTGGCGTGACACAGATTTCATCAGATACCAAGTCCATTTTTCAGCGAGTCATTGCCCTGACAGGCCGCATAAACTTTTGAACGACGGAAGCATTGTCAGTTATCTTGATGATCTGAAAAAAATGTAACCGCTGATATTGTACGTCAGGTTCAGGTTTTGAGAAACAAAGAGGGACTGAGAATTGTTTTTAATTATACATAAAGAGAAGCTGTATTTGATGTGAGAAACAACTGTTTATTTAAACACAACTGGTTTATTTCACTTATCAATTTCGTTGCAACGTTTGCCAAAATCATTACACCATGATATTAAATCATCTACATCTTTTTCAATGTCACTTAATTCAGGCAATTCTACAGGGCGCTCTGTAGATTGGGAATGTTCATAAGTGGAATACTTTGTCATCATATTATTAAACAAATCGATATCACTCCGTGTAACTGCATAAAGATACTTTAATCGTAGAGTATTTACTGAATATCCAAAACGAGTTACAATCTTACACAACAAATCAGTTTCAATACCTTGTTCTACGATCTTCCTAAAATCTGAACACAGTGACTTGATGCCATTATCGTAGCTTTCGTATTCTCCGTTTTTATATTGTTTTTTGAGCAAAACAATATCACGGTTTTTTACCTTATTAAGTGCATTTTTCATTTTTAATGCTCCGTGATATGTAGGTTCTGTTGGTTCTCCTAGAGGTCTATTACGCAATTCGATTTGTTTACAATCAATTATGTTCGGTGTCTCCAATTCTGACTGTGCTTTATTATATTCTCCTACGCTTGATACTAATAGCTGTGCAAATGCAAGTCTATGTGTAAATACAATAACTTGCCGTCTTTCGGATAGTTTTACTAATCTATCAGCAACCATCTTTTCATATTTATGATCAAGAGAAGTAATAGGATCATCGAATATAAAGGGTAAGATTTTGTTCCATGAAGACAAATCGGCAAGAAAGGCTGCCAAAGAGACTACTCTGAATTCGCCTTCACTTAATACTTCGCCTGTTTTCTTCTTTTGAACAGCCCCCCTTAATGACACTTGGTGGTATGCTTTACCTTTTTCTGCTTTTGAAATAAGTTCAACCTTAATCTTGTGATTACAATCCATAGCACACATTTCTTCTTCAAATCTTGAAATATATGTGTTAGTAATCAAAATATGTGTTAAATCTTTTTTGACTGATGTAAGAGCATTGGTTTTGCAGCTTGATATGGCTGTCTTTACCTGAATATCCTTTTTTCGGATCAGCTTATTATCATTTATCCATTTTCTTGCAAGCAAATCATTCACTAAAGTGATCTGCTTTTCTCTATCGGCAACGATATCTTGTAAAGCTTTTATTCTCGCCGAATAATCGGTTAAGAACTTATCTTTTGCATTCAGTAAGGACTTTATTTCCGCTGGGACAGGAATAGAAGTTTTCGTATCATCAGTATACTCCAAAAGCCACTTACATCTTGATTTAATAGCTTTATACTGCTCAATGATTTGTTTAATAATATCATCTTCAACACTACTTGCTCTTAATACTGACTCAATTTGCTCTATATTGATACTGGAGTAGATTGTTTTCAACAACTCTACTGTGCTCTCAAATGCTAAATGTGCTTTTTCTGATTGCTTTATTGCTGTTGATGTCATATATCCACAGAATTCAGCAACTCTTGTTTTTGTTTCTTCAGATATGTCTTGCTGGCATAAAATACATTTCCCATCTACAATTATAGTGTCGGAACTTTTTGATGTTGATTCCTGAGAAAACTTGACGGCAGCATCCCACATTTTTTTCCAATTATCCGAACCAGTTTTGCTTATAATAGATACTTTTTTTAGTTCTTCTATCAAATGGTCAGCTTCTTGTTTAGTATCTATCTGTGTCTTGCGTTGTGATAAGTATTTGTCACTAAAGCTAGCCCCTGTTTTATTAATAAGATCGATCAACGCTTGGTACTGTTTCTTCACAAGGTCTCGTTGCGCTTTTAGGGCATTTAACTGTTTGGACGGATCTTGGTTTTGTAACCCTTCTTGTAAGGCACTAAGTTGCATTTGTTGGCTTTTGTCCCAAGTAGTATCAGCTATAAATTGATTGTATGCTTTAATCGTTTTTAAGGCATAATAGTCAGTTATTAATTTGTGATTACTGATTGCTTTATCCAAAGATGTTTGTTGCCCTAAATTCTCCCTCCCTAATTCGTCAAATTTAGTTTTTACATCTTCATATACTGCCGCAATTATTGAAAGTATGGATAATATGTGTGGTTCATATATCACTTCGTTTTTTTCTTCCGCAAACTGTTTAGCAACGGAAGTGTCATAGATATTCAAAGGGCAAGTGCTTTTCGAACTTGGTTTCCAGTGTATTCGGTATTCTTCACCATCATCGCTATATGTAAGTATCGCTTGTGGACTTGGACAGTTAGATTTGTATACATTGCCTAAAATCGCATTTGCATTTTTAGGAGATACAGCACTTTTCAAAATCCTGACATACGAGGATTTGCCGCATCCGTTCTCTCCATACACGATAGTAAGATTATTGCCAAATTCCAAAGGTCTTGACGGTGATAAAGCTCCAACACCTTGAACTTCGGAAATACTTTTTAATATAACAGGACAATTGCTTGCGTTTGAAAATTTTACTGTCGATGGAAATGTGATTGATGGGGAAAACTTGCTGTTTTCTCCAAGATATTCAACTCTTGCTAAAGCAAAAGCTCTGGCAGTTAGCTTCTCGATCTCCTCGTTCCCTTGCCATATCTGACAGAATAAGTCCTTTTGCCATTTATCTGCCTTATCAAACCAAGATTTTAGTAATGATAATGCATTGTCTTGAATATAACTCATATTGAACCTCTTATGACTTCTATCTTATCTATGGTTTTATAAGCTTCATTAGCCACATACCAAAACATAACTGGTGGAATAGCATTACCTAAAGCACGATACTGTGCTGATTCTGTACAGACAAGCTTAAATGATTCAGGGAAAGACTGAATTCTTGCAACTTCGCGAGGAGTAAATCGTCTATATCTCCCATTAACCATTAAAACAGGATCTGTACTGTTTAAAGAAACCTTTGCTAAGTGTGAGCCAACTGTATTACAAGGCTTTGTAATATCCTGTGCCCTTCCTTTATTCATTATTTCACGCTTTCTCATCATTCCCTGAACAGCTCTCTCGCTAAAGAAATATTTCTCAGCAACCGCATTTTCTATTACTTTTCCAAGAGAAACATATTCATCTTCATCAGTAATAGGCATATCCGGAAATTCAAATTTAATACCAAGATCGTTACGGAATCCAACAATAATAACTCTTTCACGTTTTTGAGGGACACCATAATTTGCGGAATTCAGCAATTTGTGTGTAATAGTATATCCGCTTTTTTCGAACTCCTCTAATATTAGAGGAAATGCTTCTTTCTTATTTGCTGACATAATGCCTTTAACATTTTCAGCAATAAAGCATAAAGGTTGTTTTTTACGCAAAATACGACACATTTCAAAAAACAACTTTCCTCTATCGTCTTTAATTCCAAGTCGCTTAGGATTCTGAGCTACTATCGAAAAGGACTGACAAGGGAACCCACCCGTAAGAATATCAAAGTCAGGAATCTCACCAGATTTAACTTCTCGAATATCTCTGTTATCTGGCTTTATTCCAAAATTTTCTTCAAAAAGCCTACAAGCATTATCGTCTATGTCGTTGGCATAAACGATTTCCATATTATTGCTCGGATAATACTTGTCTAAAAATGTAAAATCGCCAAGTAATCCCACATCAGTTCCACCACAGCCACAAAAAAGGGATGCAACTTTTAATTTGTCCATGTTAATAACTCCTCAAAATTACCTACTTCAGCTCTGGTTGTGCTAAATGTTATATCTGCTCCGTCTTTTGGAATCATATCTATTAAGTCTCGCTTATACAATCCAACAGGGTCTTGTATAAGAAACAATTTCTTCTCAGTTTTGCTTATCATCAAACGATAAACAAAATATCTATCTCGCATTGTATTTGCTGTATTCCACTCATTTGGCGTAAGATGAACCTTGTTAAAATGTAATGGCTTAGAACTAATCGTTGTTTTTACTTCTATATAGCGTTTGCGTTCATCCAGTTCAACAGACTGAATATCGTATCCAACTGCAAATTGTGTTGGGATGCGTTTTATAAGATGAATAAGATCTTCACGTCCACCAATTTTCACACGTTGACATTCATGCGAATGAACAAGACTTTCACCCATGTCTCCAATATCTTTTGTTTTAATTACATCAGATTTTTCGAGTATTTTATCATAAAGTGCATAACTCTGCTTCTTTAACTCTTGATATTCCTCCACATCATTTGCAATGAATGCAAGAATGTCCGTTTCGAAATCAGTTTCTTTAATATCACGATTTACAAATTTAAACCACTCATCGTAACATTCCTTTATTTCTTCATATGTAGCATACCTATTTTGAATAAACCTATCATATTGATTAAACCATTCAGTTGAATTAGTAAATTTCAAAACAGCTTCGTTTTCTAACTTGTTTATGTAAAAATTCTTTCCACCATACACAATAAGCAAATTGGCTATTTCCATATAATCAAGGATATCCCCAGCATAGCGAATAACATCACCTGTCTCATCATACTCAACATCATTCTCTCTATTTTCAATTATACGCTTCCAAACTTTTTCAGGTGCTTCATTATCTCTTGTGCAACGTAAATCGTTAAAAATACAATGGCAAGCCTCAGCTTTTGTAAGATATTGACGAGAGCCTGTATTTTCCTCAGCATATTTCAAAACAGATAAAATATACTGTGCTGGCTTAAAATGAATTCCAGCACTAATTTGTTTAGCAATTTCTTGTACTTTTAAATGGGCTCCAGGGTACTGAAAGTTATAAAGATAATATTTGAAAAACTCAACCAGATCTTCTTTTTGAGCTAATTCAATTGCCCTTCTTCCAGGCTTTACGATATCACCATTGTATTCAAGAAAACCAAATAAAGAGGAAATTTCGGTTCTCCAATTGTTGATGGTTTTTAATTCTTTAACTGCATTACCAGGATAACGACGAATTGCTTCGTTTAATAGATCTGCAAATTTTTCTTTATGTGCTTCATTCATCTTAGATATTTCTGTTGCCATATAGACAAGAACATTTTCCACATCATTTTTAAAACGTGGTCTAACGTGATGAATTCTAAAGTATAGGTTATCTGGTATGTGGTATTTCATATGTATAATCACTCCAAATATTTTAGCAAAGCTTCTGCGATTGCCTGAGCCATTAATGGTGGAACGGCATTTCCAACTTGTCGAAATTGTTGTGTTTTGTTGCCTTCAAATACAAAATCATCCGGAAACGATTGTAATCTTGCACATTCTCTAACAGTTGGAACCCTATTATATTTATAATGAAAATGGTGTCTATGACCAGTATCAATAGTGGGTGCAGGTTTATAACTACAAAATCTTGTCCAAGCAACGTGAAAATTTCGCGATTTTATATATTCTTCAGGTAAGTCTTTATAATTTCCACCATCAGGAACTAATGAAATAATGTGCTTTACTTTTTCTGAATGAGCCGCTGCTATATGATTTCTTACTTTTTCAGAATTCTCTCTCATGATTTTCTGGTATTCATTCTGAACCTCTGTTTCATATTCAGCTGGATCTTCACCAAGTTCATTGATAAGTGGTGGAAGATCAGAAAGAGCCATTTTACAGGTTACCATTTCTTTTTTTGTTATGGAATCGAAATTAAAATCTTTGTCTTTTAAGCCAACAAATATGACTCTTTTTCTGTTTTGTGGTACTCCATAATCCGCTGCACATAAGATGCGATATTTTACTCTGTATCCAAGTGCAGTCAAACGTTCAATAATACTTTCCTTAATTTGTCCCTTAAATAAACTGACAAGTCCAGGAACATTTTCAATAACAAAAGCCTTAGGTTTTATTTGCTCAACAAAGTGAATGTATGATAAATAAAGTTTATTTCTTGGATCGTCAAATTTTCTTGGACCTGAAAGGGACATTCCCTGACATGGAGGTCCACCTATTATTAAATCTATATGCTTATCGTCAATTACTTTTTTTATATCTGAATAATTAAGTTCAGTAATATCACCACATATTGACTTTGCTTTCTTGTGGTTGTGTTCAAAAACGTTTAATGCCATTTTATCATTATCAATGCCAAGAAGTATATTTACTCCTGCCCTTTCAAATCCACATGATAATCCGCCACAACCACAAAATAAATCTATTGCATTGTAACTTTTCATTCCATACCTCAAAATATTTGTCCTCGGACTTCGTGTCTTTTGTGGGTTTTCTTACTCCACACCCGAAATCATAAATTTAATGCTCTTATCAAATAAATCTCCCAGAGTAAGCAAGTCAGAAAGATTGAAAGGATAGTTTCTAAGACTGTCCTTGTGTTTTTTATCATTAAGGATAAAATCAGCCTTGGAACTTAAGAATTCATCAGAAACCTGTTCTGCTGATGTAATATCCAGATTATGAAGAATGATTCTGCTAAGTTGCATTTGAATATTTGCAATAATAGGATTATTATTGACATTATCAAATACCTCAATCATTTTATCTCTGCCACGTTCACTTATATTAGCAATTTTTCTATCTGGCTCAGTTGCAGTAAACTTTTTTTCATTTCCACAAAGAAATAGTATGCTGCTATTTGCAAATGTAGCTATTTCATTCAGATAGTTATCTTGTAAATTTTTACTACTCTTAAGTGAGATTGTTCTTGCAGGAGTTGCCTTTATGCTCCGTAACGCCTGACTTACCGTAGCACCTGCGCCATGGTTATCATCTTCTGTGCCAAGCAAATAACCCACGCTACATTCCAAAGTTTGAGCCATTTTTATTAATATCTCATAACTCGGATTACCGCCGTTTTTCCAGTTGGTTATGTTACTCTTACTTATTCCAAGTTCGGTTACAAGGCTGCTTGCTGAGTAGCCTTTTTCTTTGCATTTTTGTTTGAAAGCGTCATAATTCATAAATAGCACTCCTATTGTTTGTGCAGAAAGTAGAAATAATAAGCAAGCTATTGACAATTGTCCTATCTCGATGTATGATGTAAGCCAATAAAGTTGCATTATATAGAACTGTTCAAATATATTCAACTTTTTTAAAATTATACTTTAAGTTGCACTGTCTTCACGCGTCTATTGTACCATATTTTTATTGTAAAGTCAAATTTATAATAAAAGAAAGGAGTCAAAAATGAAACAAAAAGGTGATATTCCAAATCTTCCGCCTGAATTTAACCCCATAATTCCACTTCGTGACGATTCACCTCAAAGAGAATTTCCAATCAAGGCATTACCTCCAATTATTCGTGAAATGGTAATAGGCATCGCTGAAACCACAGGCACAGATCCAGCAATGGCAGCAACTTCGATCTTATCAGCAATTAGCTATTGCTTTACAAGCAGGTATAGAATGCAGGGGAAACCCGATCATTCCGAGCCGCCTATGATTTACAGTTTTATTGTAGCAGAACCATCAGAACGCAAATCACCTGTGGTAAAATTCATCAAAAAGCCGTTTGTCGATTTTGAAAAGCAATATAATCTGGAACACGCTGAAGCGTTTCACAAGGCGGAAGCTGTGAAAAAGAAACTTCTTCTTGAAGCTGATAAGCTTGAAAAAGAGGGAAGCAAGGATGTAGACCATATTGCAAGGCTTAGAACGCAAGCAGAACAAATGGGAACTGTGGGCAGAAGACGAATTACTGTAGATGATATTACTCCTGAATCGTTGATTCAGCTTATGGGAAGAAACCGCTCGTTGCTTATGATCTCAGATGAGGCTGGGATGCTTGGAAACTTCGCAGGAAGATACTCCAACAACAGTATGCCAAATATGGATATGCTCCTGAAAGCGTGGAGCGGTGAAAGTTTCTTCTGTGACAGAGCGACAAAAGACACAATACAGATTCCCAATCCCTGTCTGTCAATTAGTCTTGCAGGACAGCCTTACTTATGGGATAGTATGATTTCCAATTCTGTATTCAGAAACAGCGGACTTCTTGCAAGATTTTTCTACTGTTTCCCCAAGAGCAAAGTCGGCACAAGGCGATATGATTCAAAATCAATTGCCGCTACCGTAGTTGACAGCTACAACAAGCTGATTGATATTCTTCTCACAAGAAAATTCAATGCCGGTTCTACAAACGAAAAATTTCTGAAATTTGATGAAATTGCACAGCAAAATTTCATTGATTACTACAACCAATATATTGAGAAAATTCAGCTAACAGAGTTTGCAAACTGCAAAGACTGGGGTGGTAAATACCATGGGCAGATACTTCGACTGTGCTGTGTTATCCATTGTATAAAAAGCATATTAAAAAATGAAAATCCTGAAAATACCCTTGTCAGTGCAGATACGCTTTGCAATGCAATCGATATTGCAGATTACTATAAAGAACAGGCAATCTACGCATTCAGCATTGGTGGAGTAGATCAGGAAATTCTGAAAGCAGAAAAAGCTCTGGAAATCATCAGGGCAAAACAGATTAAAGAAGGTTTTCAATCAGCATTGTTGAAGAAGTGCCGAAATAAAATTTTTGCAGAATCTGATGATTTCTACAAGACACTGAAATTGCTTGAAGAATACGGTTACGTTGCTCTTGATGAGAGAGAAACCGGTAACCACAAATCAGCGGTTTATGTTTATGTCAATCCGAAAGTATTTGAAAAACCGTCTGATGATCGCTGACCTTGTCAGCGAAAGCCCTCGGCAGAGCGCCTGTATATGTGATAGACTGTTCAAGGGCTGTCATATATACTATGGCGTTACAATAGGCATAGCCTGTTGTAAATCGGTGCTTCGCACCGTGGTTTCAGCGATAGTCTGAAATCGGTTGCCGCAATCCTCAGATTGTTCGGCAACGCCGGTTTTGAGAAAGGAGGCATGGAGGGATAACGCTTTTTCAAAAGAGTTTCTCACCAGATATAGATGAAAGAAAAACGCATTTCATTTTGTCAGGGCAAAGGATCGCTGACGCATAATAACCGCTTATTTATTGCAGATAACGTAGACCGCAACCACATAAAAGATAATATTACATTTATCAGGGAAGACATTGGCTATGTGTATGAACATCTGTTTGCGGAGTCAACCAGACGATACAACACCCGACAAAAACGAAACGACAGAAAAATCCATTGCAGTTACTATGAATCTCTGTTCCATCGGAAACCCACTAATTCCGTTGTAACAGCTGCCGACAAACGCAAAAGCTTCTATGAAGATGTCGTGCAGATCGGCAGAAAAGAAGATTCTGGAGTGGATACAGAAGATGCTCAGCTTGTGGCTGATTGCCTGAAAGAGTACATGGCAGGGTATCAGAAACGTAATCCAAACTTTGTGGTATTCAATGCCGTCCTGCACATGGACGAAGCCACACCGCATCTGCATATTGACTATATTCCTGTCGGGCATTACAGACGTGGACAAGATACGCAGAATGGCATTGCCCAGGCTCTCAAAGAAATGGGATTCGGTGAGGGTAAAGGTGCTATTGCAAGGTGGAGAGCATCGGAAATTGAAGTGTTGAATCAGATATGCCTTGCACACAGCATAACACCGTTAGAGCCTGAAAAGTCAAGAGGTTCTATGTCGGTGAAAGAGTACAAAGAAGCAAGGCAAGAAGCAGATAGACTTAAAGTTGAAAATGTCCAACTAAAAAGCGAAAATGAAAATATTACTCATGAACTTGCCGAAACAAGAGTAATGCTGGAAAAGGCAAGCAAGAAAAAGGTACAACTTATTGACATCGGAAAGATCGAAGTGAAACCTACCATTTTCGGAAATAAAGTAACTGTTGATAAAGACGATTACGGCAAACTTCACGCTCTTGCTGAAAAAGAGGTAGTCAGCGTAAAGCAGACCAGAAAACTATCCGCCGAAAACAAAAGGCTCAGCGAAGAAAATGCAGCACTGAAAAGTACTGTAGATCAACAGGCTGCTGAACTTGCCGAATACAGAAAACCTGCAACAATATCTGTGAAAGCACTGATAAAAGGTGCAAAGGAAACCTATGAAAAAGAACGGTTAGCATTTGATTTACAAAAAGCAAGATCATTCATTGCAGCCAATGGACTTTCAGAAGCGTTCCGCCGATACAAACCAAATACAAAAAATCATGAATTAGGGTAAAGGAGATTATTACTATGACACAGGAAAGAAAAAATGCGATCGTTGATGACATTATGGCACTTCTCATTCAGCTTACCGATGAGGAAGCTGTTGCAGAAGCCAAGGCAAAATCAGTTGAAATGCTCACAATCAAGGAGTGTACAGAGGTTGTCAGAGGGCTTAGTGAACATACAGTCCGTCAGCTTGTGGCACAGGGAAAAGTGAAGTATATCCGCACAGGACAGGGCAAACATGGAAAAATTCTCGTGAATAAGGAAGATCTGGTTCACCTCTTTGCATGATGAACTGCTTTGAGGAAATCAGAAATCGTCTGGATATACGGACAGTGGCGGAGCATTACGGCATTGAGATCAAGCGTAATAACACTTGTCTCTGCCCATTTCATGACGATCACCACCCCTCTGCACACATATATCCCAATGCGTTCCATTGCTTCACCTGTAATGTGCATTATGACATTTTAGGTTTTGTTATGGAATTGTCCGGACGATCTGCTATTGATGCTGCAAAAAAACTGAATGATGATTTTAACCTCGGTATCAGCTTCGGACATAAAAAAGAGTATCATAAGCCGAAATATTCAGAAGCTGCTGAGATTCAGAAGAATAAGCGAAAGAAACGTGAACGCTTTGAAAAATGGGAACAGGAAGCGTGGTAGACAATTCACGATTATCTATGGTTCATGCGTGACTGGTTTGAGAAATACAAGCCATCACCTGATGATACATATATAGACGATCGTTTTCACATTGCGAATGTTGAATATCGTCATGCAGAAGAATTCTCAATCGACTAGATTCAGCAGTTTTCAAATGAAGAAAAGGTTGAATGGAAGTGGGTAGTCGATAAAATGAGAAATTTTCTTGATGAGCATAAAAAGGAAGAAAAGTCACAAAGTACAGAAAGTCCAGAGACATATATTAAGATTTCAAGGACAAAATCACCAGACAGTATTCCTGTTAATTGGTGATAAACACAAGAAAGTACAGAAAACCCACACAAAGTCCAAGGACAAAAACTATAACATTTCAGGAGGTAACAGACAGCACTATGGCTGCAATTGATAAACGAGGAAGCACATTCAGAATCAGAGTTTTCGTTGGTACTGATATGAATGGTAAGAAGATTATGAAATCCACAACATTCACTCCGCCGACAGACGCAACACCGAAAAAGGCTGAGAAACTTGCTCAGGAGTTTGCCTTTGAGTTTGAACGTCAATGCAAAGGATATATCAGTTTCAATGAAAATATGAGATTTTCAGAGCTTGCAGATTGGTATTTCACTAACTTTGCACCGGTAGAATTAAAAGCATCGACCGTTTACACCTATACCGGACAGTATAAGAAGCATATCAAACCTGTTCTTGGCAACATGAAATTAAAAAATATTACAACGCCAAAACTGACACAGGTAATGCAGTCATACAATTTAAATCCTGCGACTGTCAGAAAATTGTATGTCATTATTCAGTCTATTTTCAAACGTGGCATGGAACAAGGATTTCTTCATGATAACCCTTGCCATAACGTTATTCTTCCAAAGAATAAGGAACAGCACAAAGTTATGGCTCTTACAGAAGATGAATTAAAACGCTTTGTGAAAATGCTTAATGAAAAGCCATGTGATGAAGATGTTAAGCGTATCATCAGAGTGCTGCTTTATACGGGAATGCGTTCGGGAGAGTGCTTTGCACTACGCTGGGAAGATGTTGACTTTGAGAATATGTCAATTTCAATCAAGCATACGCTGAATGACATAGGCGGAAAGCATGAATTGACACCGCCAAAAACGAAAAAGAGTATCCGAACAATCGGTATGAGTAAAACTGTTGCTGATATATTTCAAGAACAGAAAAAATACACCGATGATCTGAAAATTGCTCTTGGTGATAATTATGAACATCCAGAAATGGTATTTCCATCAGCAAACGGCAATTATCGTGACAGAAGTTCTGTTTTAACTTCGCTGAAACGCTTTACCAAAGGCACAGAATTCGAGCATATGACGTTACACAAGTTAAGACATTGCAATGCTACCATGCTTTTGAATATGGGCGTAGATCTCAAAATTATCAGTGACCATTTAGGACATTGCGACATCAATGTCACAGCTGATATTTATGCTGATGTGCTTAGCAGTACACGAAAAGTGTTGGCAGATTCTATTGAGAAGAAGCTGACCGAATAAAATTATAAGTTACAGCAACATAAAAAAATCGCTCTGCACGAAACAGAGCGATCAAAAATACTTATTTTATTTGTCCAAAAGTTGTCCAAACAGCTTTCGGAACTCTTTGAAATAACGGTATATAGCCAAATAGCTGGTATCCGATTATCTCTTTGAGAACTGTGGTGCTCTACGAGCTGCTTTAAGACCGTATTAAACATCTCTATGGTGCGTTTTTCCTTGATATTACGGGCTTTTTCGCATTTTCTGTTGTCGGTTGTCCTATTCCTTAACCATAGAAATCGGTGATTTTTCATCGAAATTCTCCTGGTTCAAAGCATCATTCACTACCTCGAAAAGTTCCTCTGGTTTATTATACTTGACCCTCGCGTAAATGTCCATAGTTGTCTTACTATTCTCATGCCCTGCCAAATACTGAACTGTCTTAGGGTCAACGCCCGCATAGAGCAGATTCGTGATGTAGGTATGCCGCAACAAGTGCGGTGTTACATCGAAATTCAGGGTATAGCGAATCTTGGGATTGTTCCTCTGCGTTGTTCCTAATGTCGGCTTGACGGTATATTTAATGCTCTGTCCATTCACATATTTATAGTAGGCTCTCTCTTTTGCAGAACGAACAACTACATACTGCCAAACTCTTGTAAACTGAGAATAGGAAAGCGGCTGTCCCTCGCTGTCGGCAATCACATACTCCGATATGGAATTTGCTTTTGCTTCCCGCAGACAGTCCACCAGACACTTCGGAATGGGAATATCCCTTTTTGCTGCTTTTGTCTTTAGGACGGTAGAAATCACCGGCCTGTTATGCTCTGCACGCCATGCACGTCTCACAGAAATATATGGGGTGGATTCATCTATGAATACACAGTCCCATTGCAATGCAAGAATTTCTTCCCGACGCAAGCCGGAATACAAACCAATCATAATAAAAAGATATGGCGGAAGCTCTTTCACCGTATCCAGCAGAATTGCAACCTGTTGATCTGTTAAGGCGTCTTTCTTTTTCGATGCTTTTCCGCCCTTTGCTGAAATTCCTACACACGGATTATCGGTTATCAGCTGACTGCGCTCTGCCGAATAAAACACACACTTAATCAGCATATTTACCGTATCATACAGTCCTTTCGATTTTTGAGACAGCGGAACAAGCGCCAGACGAATATCATCCGCAGTCACTTCCTCCATATACATATCTCCCAGAGAGTTAATGACATAATTCTTCATATTCTGTCTGTATCCTTTTATAGTAGCCGTAGACACTTTTGCTGACTGCATCAGCAGCCATTTCTCACAATACTCGGCAACCGTTGGATGCTTTCGGTGAAAGATGATCTCCTCCACCTGTCTCCGGGCCTCCAACTGCTTTTCATATAATTCTTCACAGGTGGTCGCATATAAGCTGACCTGCTTTCCATCGGCATCTGTAATTCTGGTTCTGTAATACAGTGTTCCTTTTCTTGTAACCGTTCCGTACTCTGGAACGCTTTGTTTTTTCTTAGCCATACAAATCTTCCTTTCCTGATAATGAGGGTTCTTAAATTCACACCTTCTTTTTATCAGAAAGCACCCACTTAATCAAAGATACGGATTATGTAAAACAAAGAGCGAGACATCCTTGCCTCGCTCCAGCTTTGTTTCCTGCTCTTTATAATTGTGATGCCTGTGCTGCATCCCACTGGGCAAATGCACCACCCATTGTTCTTACCAGCTCATCCGGTCTGTTGTATTTGACCTTTGCGTAAATATCCATCGTAATTTTACTACTCTCATGCCCCGCCAGGTATTGAACCGTTTTCGGGTCCACAGACGAATGAATCAGATTCGTAATGTATGTATGACGCAGCTGATGCGGTGTCACTTCAAAATCTAAGCTGTAAATCACTTTTCCGTTATGTGCTGCCTTTTCACCGAGGACCGGCGTAACCGTGTGCTTTACACGCTTTCCATCCTCGTAGCGATAATAGAAACGCTCCTTGACTGTTCGGGTCACAATGTACTGCCAAAGCCGCTTGAACTGTGTGTAGGACAGCGGATCGCCTTCCCGGTTCGGCACTACATATTCTGACTGTGAATTAGCTTTTGTCTCTTTCAGACAGTCCGCCAGGCAAACCGGCAACGGAATATTTCGATGCGCGGCTTTCGTTTTCAGCTCATCCAGAATCACCGGTCTGTTATTTTCCGTGTGCCATGCCCTGCGTACCGTTAAATAAGGGCAATCCACATCCAGATATACAGAATCCCATTTTAGGGCAAGAATTTCTTCTCGTCGCAATCCTGCATACAGCCCTAACATGACAAATACATACGGCGGAAGTCCCTGAATGGCATCCAGCAGTCTGGCGGCCTGTTCATCCGTCAATGCAGCTTTGTCCTTCTGCGGAACGCCTCCACCTTTGGCCGTAAGGTAAATCGTTGGGTTGTTATCAATAATCTTACTTTCCTTTGCTGCACGGAAAATGGATTTATACAGGATAACCACTGACTTATATACCGAAGCAGACTTCTCGGAAACAGGAACAAGTGCAAGCTGAATGTCATCCAGTGTCACATCTGCCATCCGCATCTGTCCCAGTTCTTTTATAATGTGCCGTCTGACCTTTGAGGTATAATCTATCAGCGTGGTTGCCCTCACATGAACCGACTGCATCAAAAGCCATTTTTCACAGTAGTCTGCAACCGTCGGGGATTTCCGACAGAATGTATCGTTGTCGATCTGCTCTAATGCTCCCAACTCTTTATCATATAATTCTTCCGGTGTTCTCGCGTAAAGGGCCACCAGTTTTCCATCTGCGTTCTGAACCCGCGTTCTATAATAATCTATGCCGTTAAGCGTAACTGTACCGTATTGTGGAATTGCTCTTTTTCTTTTTGCCAATTCCGCCACCTCCTAAGAATATACTCCAGCGCTGTATCTATGTTTTATCAGACCATTCCGTTTCCAGCAAGGATACGGATCGACTCACACTCCAGCTCTGCGAGGTCTACGATAAGTTGCGTTCTTTTCTGCTGGCTTTGCTCTGTGGGTGCATTTTGCGAT
>OGFB01000506.1_pt1 | contig 20183 bp, 9 predicted proteins | sample 1570801 | NCBI WGS metagenome assembly OGFB01 (sample SAMEA2581969, study PRJEB24529) | metagenome | biome: Human gut stool | place: China | collected 2011 | reverse complement strand
CATTGTCATCAACGACGACTGGGAAATCACATTGGATATAGAGAGCCGCAGCCACAATTTCCTGATTGCCATCGACGGACGTAGCGAAACTTGCCGTGAAGGAAGCCGGCTCACTATCCGCAAAGCCGACTATAAAATAAATGTAGTAAAACGAAACAGCCATATCTTTTTCAACACACTCCGCAATAAAATGATGTGGGGAGCCGATGGTAGAGGATGACATTACAATCCATCCTCAAAATAGTTTAAATAGTGGTTATCAAGGTTATACAAAACCTTTTTATATCTAACAAATTTCTTTTTTCAAATACTATGATTATATTTGTGCCACAAATAAAAAAATCAGACCATACGATAGATCGGTAAAACGCACAAAAACATTACACGGCATATGAAAGGCACAATACAAAAATGGAAACTCGTGATACTTCTGGATGCATTACTGTTCTTAAGTAACATGACCTTTGCTAAAGACACAATCAATCAATATACAGAGGGAAACCCTATAGACACAACAGCGGTTTCCATTTCAGACAAAACCAACATCCCCGACCGGCTTTATGTAGATTCCCTGTCATTGAAACGTCATTTTATCCACCGTATCGGCATTGAGGCACGTCCCGGATATATTTTCCCCACCAGTTCCTTTTTCAGAGGAGAAAATCTGAATTGGAAACCCATAGAGAATTCCCTGTCGCTTCACTTGAAGTACTCATTCCAGTTTCATCCGAACACCTATAACGACCGTATTTACAGAGGGGCCTACCAAGGTATTGGCGTGGGCTACTACAATATGTATGAGAAGCCGCAATTGGGCAACCCGCTTACTGTCTATTTATTTCAAGGAGCGCGTATCGCCCGTTTCAACCAACGATTGTCATTAAACTATGAATGGAATTTCGGCGCTTCATTTGGCTGGAAACCATACCACAGCGATTTGAATCCATATAATAAAGTGATAGGTTCGAAAGTAAACGCCTATCTGAATACAAACTTCTATTTCAACTGGATGCTTTCTCCCAAATTTGATTTCACAACAGGTGTGGCAGTAACGCATTTCTCTAACGGTAATACCAAATTCCCGAATGCGGGACTCAATTCCATCGGACTAAAGGTAGGATTGGTTTACAATATCAATAGAAAAGAAGAATGTTTTGCAAAGCCCTTGTATCAATCACCCGTACCTAAATTTCCCCGTCATATCAGTTATGACCTGGTATTGTTCGGTTCATGGCGCAGAAAAGGAGTAACGATTGGAGAGGGGCAAATGGTTGCTTCTCCTGAAACTTATCCGGTACTGGGATTTAATTTCGCGCCAATGTATAATTTCGGGTATAAATTCCGTGCGGGTATTTCATTAGACGGGGTTTATGACGGCAGTGCGAATGTGTATAGCCCGGACGGATACGGCGATGAGCTCCTCAAGCCGTCTGCCGGCAAACAACTGGCACTGGGAGTTTCGGGACGTGCCGAGTACGTGATGCCTTACTTCACAGTAGGAATAGGATTGGGTACAAATGTGATTCATGCAGGCGGAGATTTAAAATCTTTCTACCAGATATTGGCACTGAAGATAGAAGTTACGCGCAACTCATTCCTTCATATCGGATATAATTTACAGGATTTCCATGATCCCAACTATCTGATGCTGGGATTCGGATTCAGGTTCAATAATAAGTATCCCACTTTTCACAGACGGTAAATGCTACGTCTAATTTGCACAGACACATTCTACAAAATATACTAAAATTATCGGAATATATATCGCAAACAAGCTACATGTTTGTGGAATGATACAATCATATTTGTTTACCATTAAAACCGAATCTGTTTATCCCAAAGCTAGACCTTTTTGGGGGAACTTCGGCATTTTTACCGGACAGCTATAAAATCAAACAAGATATTCCTATACCAAGAATCTGCAAATCCTGCTACAAGATTCCGAAAAACTTGCTACAAGAATTGCGACATCTTGCGACAAGTTTTCAAAGTCTTTCCACCTTCTTTTTGATATGCGTATCCATCTTTTGAAGAGAAATACCCCTCTCTTGAAGAATGCCCCCAAAAATCCTTCAGAAGTTTCAGCCTCTCCGCAAACGTCCTGTTCATCGGCATTCCGGCTGACAGATTGATGCACCGAGATCCTTCAACCGCGTAGTTCTTTCTTTCAGCCGTAGTCAATAAATGTATAAAGGTAAATCCGAATACCGATAGAAAACCAACCAATACGACATCGCTTACCCTGTCACGCTGAAAGATCTTTTTCGGCTGAAGGATTTTATCGTGTATATCCTTCAGCCGAAAAGCCGATGAACAGGACGTTTGCGGAGAAGCTGAAACTTCTGAAAGAAAAACAAGGTATTTTGCCATGTTATGCAATACGAGTAGAAAAGCATCAAAAACATCCTGTTGTTTTTGAAAAAGCTCCTGTTCTTTTTTAAAAAGCTCTTGATCTTTTTAAAAAACGTCCTTGTCTTTGATATGGAATTTCCGGTGTAATCGTACAGTTATAACATTAATACAAAATCCCATCAAAAACACCGGTCCGATTCTCATAAGTAATAAGTAAAAACAGTATTCAATATGGAGACAAAAATCATATTTTTCCCTCACTTATGCCTGTAACGCCTCTGTTCCTAAAAACACATCAGACATAGCGCATCAGTCATCCCCCAACGGGACAGCCGAGAAACTCTTATATTCCCTGGTCTGCCCCATCACAACCACAGGATTCTCAAAGGTTTCATATATGCTCAATACTGAAGAACTGATCCTGTCAATCTGCCAGTAGCAGTAATCCAGAAGAAGATATCTGTTATTGGGAGTGATAAAATCATATCGGAAATAATGTACATGCTCTTCCACTTCCTCGCCATCACACGTCGTCCGTGATTTACAGGAAGCCTTACCATTCAGCCCGAACTCATAATGTTCACAGACTTCCGCATCCCTGCCATCCTCAGTACGTATCTGAAATGTTCTCTCCCATGCATAACCGGTCAGATTGGTAACAATGGTATTGCTATCCTCCCCGTAATGTTCATCAATACAACCTGCAAGAAACAGTACACATATAACTGTCGAGCCCAATAATCCAATTAATGTTTTTTTCATAGTCCGTCACTTTTTTATTTTATTGTCATCTGTAATGGAGTACAATCCTTATATTGGTCCCATCACCTGCACCTTGCTCCTTCCGCTTCCGGTCTTCACCACCTGCACCTGCGCAGGGATACGTTCCATCATCTCCGCCACATGGGAAATCACCCCTATCTTACGCCCTTGCATCTGCAACCGCTCCAAAGCATCCATCGCAATGCGCAGAGTGTCCATATCCAGCGATCCGAAACCTTCGTCAATAAACAACGATTCCACATTCATCCGGTTGGAGGACAAGGAAGACAAGCCCAATGCCAAGGCGAGAGATACCAAGAAAGATTCCCCGCCCGAAAGGGAATGGACACTACGCACCTCACCCATCATATCAAGATCCACAATCTGCAAGGCCAGCGTATCAGGGATGCGTTGCAGTTCGTAACGGGGGGCAAGGTCTTGCAAATGCCTGTTGGCATAAAGCAAAAGGACATCAAGCGTATAACCTTGGGCTATTTCCTTAAACTTGGCGCCAGTCTGGGAACCGAACAGTTCGTTCAGTTTCGCCCAATTCTCGTAGATAGAGTTTTTTTCCTCCAACTCTTTCTCGATGCCGGCTATGCGTTCCTTACCTTTTATATGGTTCTGTATCGTCACCTCTATTTGGGCCAAACGTCCGGTTTCCATTTCTTTAGCAGCAGTGCAGGCAGTCAATGTTTCAATCAGCGACTCCTTGTTTTCCGTGGTATCCGGTTTCAGAGGAGCTTGCTGATGCTCCTCCCTTTTCTGCCTTCGCTCCGCAAGGATCGCCTGAAGAGTGGTTTCCTTCTCTTTCAGTGTGCCCAACGCTTGTTTCTCAGCCAGTATCCAGCTTTTGTCTTTGGAAAGCAATTGTTCCAACTCGGCATACATTTCCTTTTGAAGCGTGAGCCACTCGTTTATTTTCAATTCGTCTTGTTGCAAGACAGCAGTCAGACGGACTAATTCCTTTTCCATCTGTGCGGTCTGCCCTTTGTAAGATTCCGCCTGCACAGTTAAAGAATGATGCAAGTTCATGGCTTTTTCCAGTTGTTGTTCCAGTTCCTTTTGCCGTCTTGCATGGGTTGCAACCACTGTTTCGGTGGATTCACCATTCAGCAGGGAAGACCGCAGACGAGCACGTTCGTTCAATTCTGCCTGCTGTCTTTCTTCTTTTTGTTTCTTTTCTTCGTACAAACCAATGGCATTGGCTTCTTCTTTTTTCAAACTATCTCTTTGGGCTGATTTTGAGGTAAGAGCCTCTTTTATTTCGGTCTGCTCTTGCAAACGGGCATTCCATTGCCTGCCGAATTGCTGGACATAATGTTTCAATGTGCCCTGCTCCAACAAATCTTTCCAATTGGGAATAATGGATACGTATGTTTCTACTTTTTTCAGCGTATCATCAACTTGCGCCACATAATTTTCAATCAATGCAGAAAGACGGGCCATCTCCAGTTGGCGGGCATTCAGCGTGTTTTTCAGTTGTTCCGTTTCTTTAGCAACCTGTTCTTTCGCACGGTTCAGTTCCTCTTCCTGCAAGGATTGGACATTGGTCTGTTCCCTCATCGGATGATGGAAACTCCCGCAAACCGGACATGGCTTTCCTTCCTCCAACTGCTCACGAAGCAACAGCACCTCTGCCGGCAACAGTCGGTTCAGACGCTCGGCTTCCTGTTGTACCGATTTCAACCGCTGTTCCTCCGCTTCACTCGCTTTCTTTACTTTATCCAGCAGTTGACGGTTCGATACGCTTTGCGCCCTTGCCATTTCCAGATTGGTAAGCAAGCTGGTAATCAGTTCAACGGCAGGAATCAATTGGGAATAAGCGGTATATCGTTCAAACCAGGTTTGCAAGGCGGTTTGCTTCTCCATCAACAAACTTATATCCTTCTCTGTCTTACAAACGGATTGACGCAGATTATCTTTAGCCTGCAATGCCAAAGCCGCTTCTTTCTGACTTTCCGCTAATTGCTTTCTATTTTCCACCAACTGCACATCCAATGCTCTGGCTTTATCCAATTGCGGTTCTTGCTGCGACAAATAGGTCTTAAATTCCGCCAGTTCTTTCTGAGCGGCTTCCCACTGCACGTTCGCGGAAGTCTGTAAAGCCGCATTCTGCCGGATGGCAACCTCTATTTCGCCTAACCGGGAACGACCGGCATCTATCTGCTTCCGGGCGTTACGCTGTTCCATATACACATCGCGGATATCCTGAGCCTGCTCTATACGGGCCAACAGTTCATAACGTGGACGGGCGGCTTCTATTTCTTTTCTGATGCCGGAAAGTGATTCTTCCGCCTGTATGCATCCTGTATTCAAGCGTCCTTCTTCTTCCAGCCATTTCAACTTGCCGGACAACGCCTCCTCTTTCTTCTTCGAAACGGACAAGCGGACTTGTAATTCTTCCTTTTCAGCCGAAAGTTGCTGTAATTGCTCATCTGTCAGCAACTCAATGCCTTTGATACGTTCCTGCAATAATTTATATTCACTTTCCGCCCGCTTGGTGCGTTCATAAATAGAAGCAGAGATACGCGAGTAAATTTCCGTTCCGGTCAGTTTTTCCAAGATTTCGGCTTTATCAGGCTGACGAGCCTTCAGGAAGGTAGCAAAATCTCCTTGAGCCAGCAACACAGAGCGGTTGAACTGTTCGAAAGAGAGTCCGATCAGTTCACTGATGCGGGATAATAATTCGGTCTTCGTCCCTTGCTGTTCCACTCCGGAAGTAAGGTTGGTCAACGTCATTTCCACTTTTTGCAAGGAACCGCTAACCTTCCCACGCGAACGTCGCACCGTCCAGCGTGAACGGAACACCTCTCCTGTCAAAGCGACGAAATCCACTTCCGAATACCCCTCGGCAGTACCCCGGCGAAGGATGGAACGGCTATCGTTCTGTGCAATTCCTCTGTCGGCAACATCCATGACAGAGACGTTATTCTCTTTCGCCTTGTTCATACGTGGCGTACAGTCAAACAAAGCCAGACACAAAGCATCCAGCAAGGTTGATTTTCCGGCTCCGGTACTGCCCGTAATGGCGAATATACCTGCCGAACACAAAGGTTCGACGGTAAAGTCTATCATAAATTCACCTTCCAATGAAGCCAGATTCTTTCCTCTTATCGCTACTATTTTCATACTCCCGCCTCCTTGATTACACTTTCCAGCAATTGTTTCATGGTATCGGGCATCTCCGTCCCTCCATATTTCCGTTTAAAGACATCCAGTGCCATATCCAGCGGACGGATGGTTTGCAACTCCTCGTAGGAAGTGGCGACAATGCCGCTTGCCTTTTTTTGTGGAAGCATAGCGGCGATGCGTGCCAGGCGGACCGCTTTTCCTTTCAACGCTTCCTCTATCTTATACTTATAAGAAGGTTCCGGCTCGGTCATCAAAATCTTTATTTCCAGATAGGGTGACCGCAACGTGACATCCCCATCGGGCAAATCGCCGATGGCTTGCAGCACTTCTTCCAGCGGACGGGCCTGACGAGGAATACTCATCACGCCGGCTAGCGGTTCAAATGCCAATCTCTCTATGCCGGTACCCTCAGCACTTATCGTTATCATGACCACTCCCGAAGCATTGTTCCTCTCAGCAAAAGACATGGGCATAGGAGTTCCAGAATAACGCACATTCTCCCGATGGGACACACGCTGGGAGCGATGCAGATGCCCCAATGCAGTATAGGCGATAGCCTCATCAAAAGCATCGGGGGATACACATTCCAAGCCTCCGATAACGGTACGTTCCGAACGGTCGTCCTCCGAGATTTCCGAGCCGGTGGCTTGCAGATGTCCCATGGCGATAACGGGAAGTCCTTTCTCCTTCACTTCATTGAAAAGCTGCTCATAAAGCAGTTGGACTCCTTTTGAGTAATTTTCAGCCGAAGGATAATCCCCCTGACGCAGATAGGGAACGGCAAGGCAATAGGCGGTCACTTCCCCTTCTGTGTAAAGGGGGACAATGAGGTGTTGCAAGTCTATATCACCTTCCGCATTGCGGCGCACGACACCGCGAACGGTGACATTCATATTCTCCAACAGGGGATTGGGAGCCTCCAGACGGGCTGCCGAGTCATGATTTCCGGCAATGATGATAATTTGCAAAGAAGGGTTCTCGGACGTAACTTCTCTTAGAAAACGATAATACATTCGTTGTGATTCCGCCGAAGGGTTCGGGCTGTCGAATACATCACCTGCTATCAACAATACATCTATTTCATGCTGTCTTATCTGCTGTTTCAGCCATTCCAAAAAATGGAGATGCTCTTCCCGCCGGTCGTATTCATAAAAAGTCTGGCCCAGATGCCAGTCTGCTGTATGGAGAATTTTCATTAGCTGTTCGGTTTGTTTCCTGCAAAAATAGGAAAACTAAATGAAAAAAGGTATTTCTTTTAGGTACAACCTCTAAATGAAAACTATTTTTCATGCAGAAAACAAGCAGACATGCCACCTTTTCGCTATCTTTGCCATACGAGATAAATAATAAGAAGAAAGGAGAACGTCATGAGTACAATCACATTGGAATCAATACAAAACGAACTGATTCGGGAAATCCTGGACATCAAGAATGTAAAGGTGTTGGAGTCTGTAAGGAAGACTCTTGTTCATGCTAAAAAGGAAATGGAATCTGTTTCTACCATGGTGGCAGAGGATGAAGAACCCTACATGACCAAAAGTGAAATAATGGACGGGCTGTCCGAGGCTTGCAAAGACATCAAACTGATGCGTGAAGGAAAGCTGAAAGGCCGTCCCATAGAAGAATTGCTCAATGAACTATAAAATCAAAGTATATCGCCACTTCGAAAAAGAAGTTAAGAAACTTTCCAAGCGATATAAATCATTGAAGCAAGACTTGACAATTTTAGCCGCAGAACTCATGCAGAACCCTGACATGGGTACTGATTTAGGCAATGGCCTACACAAAGTACGCATGAGTATAGCATCAAAAGGAAAAGGGAAAAGAGGTGGAGCAAGAGTGATCACTCTCATCGCCACTCTATCCAAAGAAGAAAAAGAGATTGGCTTACATTTCATTTATGATAAATCAGAGCGTGAGAATATCACTGATAAAGAGTTACAAGCGGTCTTGAAAGACAACGGAATTATCTGAAAAGACGAACCGGTCATGCCAACTGAGGCATGGCCGGTTCGTATATCTATCATCATTCAGCCACCAGCCGCACCTCATAAATATGCGGAGTCACTTTCTCATTTCCTTTACCGATCTTTATCTCCAGTTGCTCATTGGATTGCATAGATGCAGGTACATCAAATATCCCAACCGATACATCCGAAGCCGGTTTACCAGCCAATCGTCCTACTTCCTGCCCGTTTATCCATACTTTTGCATCCTTACGAATCTCGGAACGGAACCGGATACGCACTTTATTGACCTGCTTTCCGTTCGTCTTCATACGATAACTGAACCAACCGGCCGCCTCACGCCAGTGAATCCCTTCATCATCCCCCGTACGGGAATTCTCCATCCGGATGAAATGGTCGCTTTCCGGTTGTTGTTCCCCACAAATCACTTTATCGGCGGTCATACCATCCAATGCGGCACGCTCCTTTTCCTCTTTTGCCAACTGTTCCTGCCTTGCCTGCAACTCCTGTACGGACAGCACAGGCCAATAGACCATATACCGGCACTCATATAAACGGAAAAACGGTTCCACAGTCATACCCTCATAGCGTTCGGGATAAACTCCGGACAATGTAAATGTCAACGGCTTACCTTCCACTTTTTTCAGATGAGAAAGAAGATTGTTCTTATCCCCCACAATGACAGGCATCGTTTGTAAAGGCAGGCGCGGTCCGGCAGCAATGTGTCCGCCACGACTGTCATCGGCAAACATGCCATCCTGATTTTGCTTGCCCAACCGGGCGGCCAGCACAATCGGTCCGTATAAGATGGAATAGTTGGCAGAACCATCCGGCAGTGCAATGGCACGCAAATGCATCGGCAGTTCCAGCCTTACTTTGTCACCTTTTGACCAAGTACGGTTCAGGCTAACATATCCCTCTTTGACCGTTACGTTCTGCCGTTTACCATTAACAGACAAGCGTAATGCTTCCGGCTTCGTCCATTCGGGAATACGGAAAAGAAGGGTAAATTCTTTCTTTCCCTTTTCCGGAGAAATAACAAGAGTACTCCCCTCCTCATCGGGAAAAGCCGTCTGTTGCTCAATTTGGGTATCTCCCCAGCGCAAGGTAGACGGAATGAAAAGATTGACATACAGATTATTATCCTTGTGTCCATAAATCATTTCACCATAACGGGCATGATTTTCCATCCCCGATCCCACACAACACCAGAAACTGGTCTGAGGCTGCGAATAGACCCTGTAATGACCGGCACGCATCGGGGTAAAATAAACAAATCCGCCTTGCACAGGATCTTGCGTGGAAAGGATATGGTTATAAAGCGCCCGTTCGTAATAATCCATAAAATGAACGTCCGCACTCGTTTCATACAGCATTTTTGTAAGGCGGAGCATATTGTAGGTGTTACAAGTCTCAGGCCCCTGCTCGCTGGTGAGCATACTGCTGAAATCATCAGCCGGATGAAAATGCTCACGCACACTGTTACCTCCGATGGTGATGCTTCGATGGTTTACCACTGTTTCCCAGAAATAGCGGGCGGCCTCGCTCCAATCTCGGTTGCCTTCCAAATCGGCAATACGTTTGAAACCTATCACTTTCGGTATTTGGGTATTGGCGTGCATACCAGTCAGTTTATCCTCCTGTCTCAACAAAGGCTGCAACACGGTGTGATGAGAAAATTGGTGAGCCAGTTTCAAGTAGCGTTTGTCGCCGGTGATAGCGGCCACATCGGCAAATGTTTCGTTCAGCCCTCCATGTTCGCTGCGCAACATTTCCTGTATCTGTTCATCGCTCAACTTGGATACCAGACGAATCATCCAGTCCGTGAGTTTCACCAACATTTCCTTTGCCTCCCGGCTATCGGTCTGAAGAGTTGCATCACGAAGGCCGGCATATATTTTATGAATATTGTAAAGAGGAACCCAGCGGTCGTTCAATCCGAAACCGGACGCGCGAATGTTTCCTTCCTCTATTTCTTTCCACATTTTGCGCCCGTTTGGGACTCCACACAGATAACCGTCACCGGCGGCATCCTGGCAGCGTTTCAGTTCACTTATCATATAATCCAGACGCGCCTTGATCTCCTTATTTCCCGTAGCGGCATACATATAGGAAAGGGCCGATAAATAATGTCCGCCAATATGACCGTCCAGCCCTGTATTTTCCCAATTGGTATAATTTTCAGCTTTAGGAGAAAGACCAGCTTCCTTCAAATAAGGAGCTAACAGACGGTCGGGGTCTATTCCCAGCAGATAACGGATATCCATATCCTCTGCGTGTTTGAAAGGGCTGGCGGTGAGCCGCACATCCCTGACTGGAAAACTTTCTACTTTTGCAGGTAGCTGAGCATGCAAAGCTACAGAAGCTATAGCAAAAACGGAAGTGGATAAAATGGTTTTAAGTAAATTCATAATGTATTTTATCGTTTCTTTATTTATTCTGCTGGATATTCAATATGAACATTCTAAAGTTTCACCTCAATTGCCGTACCGGTATAATTCACCATCTTTCCTCCCTTCAATGGTTTATCGCCTTCTCCTGATCTATGATTTACGAGAACTACTTTGAACTTCCTCTTTTCCAACATTCCGGGATATCTTCCTTCACGGTCGCTGATGTGCAAAGTACGGTTACTATCATCCCAACGGAAAGTGATAGTAGAATAAACTCCCTTTTCATAATTGTAATTATCGTTCTCATCCTCATAAAGAATAAAAGTTGCATTAGCACCCGGATAAACACGAATCTCCAGGTCATCCCAACTTTTTTCTGTGGCATACTGCACCGCAGGCCCCCAAGGAATTATAGAACCGGCACGGATATAAACAGGCATGATATCAATAGGTACTTCACGCTGTATGGTTTGGCCACCAGCCAACTTTGCCCCAGTCCAGAAATCAAACCAGTTACTTCCCTCAGGCAAATATACATCCGTTTTCTCTATTTTCCGCATATTTTTCTGATAACCATTCTGTTTTTTATCCTGCCATGTATAGAGAGAATCAGTTACCGGACGTACTAAAAAACTACGTCCGAACATATACTCCGTATCCATATCAAGTACTTTCTTGTCTTTCGGAAAATCCATCACCAAAGGACGAATAATACTGCCTGCCTTATTTGTTACTTCCCAAGTAGTACTATATAAATAAGGTAATAAGCGATAACGCAAATGGGTATATTTCTCCAATGCATCATAAGCCCAATCACCTTTATCGCCGAACTGATAGATCTCTACAGCAACAGGACTGGAATTATGAGAACGCATGATAGGTTGGAAAGCTCCCCACTGATACCAACGGACGTGTAACTCATGATAAGCAATATTATTAACATCATTATTATATTTCCAAGCAAAAAATCCTCCCAAGTCAGTGTTCCAGTAAGGAATACCACACAAAGAATAATTCAGGCCAGCTGCCAGTTGCTTGCGCATCACTTCCCAAGTAGAAACGACATCTCCACTCCATGAATGTGAAGCATAACGCTGCTGTCCCAAGAATGAAGAACGGGTAAGTAAGAATACCCGCTTGTCGGAAGTAGTAGCACGCTGGTGCTCATAAACACCTTTATTGGACATCAAAGGAAAAGCATTGTGAACTCTTCGGAAAGAACCTAAATAAGTTTTTGTATCAAAATCTTTATCTTGAATCTCCAGATGATCGGGTTCGGTAGAATCCAACCACCAGCCGTCCATACCTAGATCAAAGATATTCTTTTTCATTTCATTCCAATAAATACTTCTTGCTACAGGATTGAACGGATCGTAAGGTTTCACTCCGGCTTTAGGCGGCCAAGTCTCAAAATGAAGCAAAGCATTCAGACTGTCCATCTTATGATACATCTCTGTCCACGGACCAAAAGAGGCCCATACAGAAATCATGATATGCGCATTCCGCTTGTGTATATAGTCAATCATTTCTTGAGGGCTTTTTATTCTTGGAGTACCATAACGTGCATCCGGATTCTCACCATTCGGAAGATATTTCATGTATTCTTTGTCGCCCATCTTATTAATATAGCGAGGATTCTGGAACTTCATGGAGTTCCAGTTAGAATCACATCCCCAATACTGCCAATCCTGAATGATTCCATCCAAAGGAACTTTCCGATCACGGTATTCATCAACCACTTCGCACAGTTCATCCGGACTCTTATAACGCTCGCGGCACTGCCAGAATCCAAGTGTCCACAGCGGATAAAGAGGAGCCTGCCCGGTCAAATCACGGACTCCGGCTATCACGCCGTCCGCATTGCTACCATAAATGAAATAATAGTCGGCACAATCGCCCACTTCAGAATCGAATGACATTTCTTGCGGATTATCCGTAAACATAGTTGGGGAATAATTGTCCCAATAAAGTCCGTAACCTTTCACTGAATGAATAAAAGGAATACAGATACTCATATTCTTGTTACGAAGAAAAAGTTTTTGATTGCGCTGATTCACTTTTCCAGTCTGTTGTTGCCCCAATCCATAAATCACTTCATCCTTATCTAATAAAAAAGCCTGCCGGACATTGTAAGAAAAAGTACCCGCATCATCAAACGGGGTGAACTGTGTTCCATAATCCTTGTCTTTTAACAACACCCTTCCGGTTGCATCATAGAAATTGATTCCACCTGTAGATGAATTTACCTCTACTTGTAATGCATCCGACTTTAAACGAATATACTCTTTATTCATTGCAAACTCCACAAAGGTCTCCTCAGGCTCTTTCATTACTACAAGGCTCTTCTTGTCATACGAACTTCCCTCCGGTGTCTTATAAACCCGGACAATGGATGGAGAATAAAATGCCACTTCAACATCCATACCTTGTACAGTAGTCTTAACTCCTTGCGATATTTTCTGATAGCTCTGTGCCTGGGAAAATAATCCCAGACAGAGGAGCAACAAAATTATTGAAATCTTTTTACTCATAATTCTTTCTAATTTAATGTAGAAAAGAAAAAACAACCTTTTCATCCTTAAAAAAACATCCAATAAATACTATTTAGAATATCCCGGATTCTGTTTCAGATTACTATTGGTCAACAATACTTTATTTGGAATAGGATACAGATTTTTGGTTTCATCACTCTTATCATGAGAGAACCAAGCTTTTGTAGTGAAGATGCCAAAACGAATCATGTCCTGACGGCGGCGTCCTTCCTGACAAAACTCCCAACCAAGCTCATCAAGGAAACGACCATATTTAATATCCGTTCCTCCATCATGTTCTGTCTTATAACTATCTCTCCGACCATAATCATATACACTTCCTCCCATCAGTTCCGCGTCTGTAACTTGCGCTTTTTCAGGTTCATTCTTGAAGGCGCGTTCACGTACCTGAGTCACCAAAGCACCTGCTCCCGATTTGCCCAAACGCATCAATGACTCCGCTTTCATCATCAATACATCCGCATATCGTAACAACGGCCAGTCATTGCTCAAACGGTTGGTTATACCGGTGGCATATTCAAATTTACCCCAACGGAACCCATCATCCACATCCGACTGATCAATAGAGGGGACATCTACCGTATAAATCAATGGTTTTCCATCAATACTACGCTTCAAGATTTCACCGGAATAGGTATATTGCTGACCTTGAATATAGTTATCCTCTAAACGTGCATCATCCTCATCAAAAGAATTAATAAACTGAGGCACTGCGCACACGCCTCCCCAAGGACGTGCAGTCAATTGGTAAGTATCTTGATTCTCAGGTGCTAAAGTGTACATATGAAAATCAAAATCATTCCATCCTGTCACATAAATTTCATCAAACGGCAATGCAAAGATAATTTCTTTAGAATTCTCATTATGCGTTACAAAAACATCCTTCTGATTATTCTCCAATGCATATTCTCCGGACTTCTCGGCATAATTAATCACGATATCACACTCGTCAATACATTTCTGCCATTGAGCAGTACCCGACCAAACTTCAGCATTCAAATACATTTTGGCCAGCAATGTATGAGCTGCCCACTTATTGAAACGTCCATAATAATAACCTCTCGGCGTTTCGGACAACAAATCCATATTCTCCGTTATTTCTTTCACAATAAAGTCAAAGACCTCTTTACGAGTAGACTGTTGCGGCAAAGAAGTATCTTTAAAATCTGTCACAATGGGCACATTACCATACAAATCAATCAAAATATAATAATATGAAGCCCTCAGTACTTTCAATTCGGCAATCAACTTTTCTTTCGTTTCTCCATCCACACTGATCACACCTTCTTCTATCTGAGATAAAATACGGTTACAGGTATTCACACCATTGTACGTACGTTCCCATCCTTGAAGCACACCGTCATCCTCGGTAGTCCAAGTATGCTGATGCCATCTTTTATAGATATAACCGTCTACCCATCCAATACCATCACGGGCAGGAAGAACATCTTGATCCGCACACAATTCCTGTGCACGAACCACTCCGTTCCATTGCAGCAACGTTTCACGCCAAGGTATATAAGCGGCATTTACCAGATAACTGACATCTTCCTCCGTTTTCGGTACGTAATCCTCAGACACTACCTGTCCATAGCTCTCATGCAGTAAATCAGTACAAGCTGTATTTCCCAACAATGCGGCTGTCATCAGTCCCATTGTCCATAATTTTATATTTGTTTTCATCTTCAATTCCTTTTTAGTTCATTAAAATTTCACATTAACGCCGAAAGTAAATGAGCGCACACTCGGATATCTGTCACGTGTATCATACCCCGGAGTCAAACCATCTGTTGATACTTCCGGATCAATACCTTTATATCCGGTTATAGTCAAAGCATTCAATACCGAACCATAAATACGGAGTGACTTTATATATTTACCTACCTGACCGAAGCTATATCCCAAAGTGATATTGTCAATCTTCCAGTAGTCATCATCTTCTACATAATAGCTATTGAATTCCGGTTCTACTTCCGGACTCAACGTATGCTTGCCAAATACCAAGTCATTCACAGACTTCAAACGATTTTCAAAACGGCTGTTTTTTACATTCTCATAATTCATACGTCCACCATTGATTATCTGGAAACCAAACGCGCCACGCATCGTCACATTCAAGTCGAAGTTTTTATAACGAAGAGTATTGTTCCATCCCGCATACCATTTAGGAAGACCGTTACCAATAACATGCTTATCTTCGGGAGCATGAGTAAAATCTTTATAGTTCACCAACTCACCATTCCTGTCTTCGTAGATCCAACGACCTTCACTGTCCACATCTACTACTTTAAAGCCATAAAAATTACCGATGCTTTCACCTACCTGTACTCTGTGAGAATCGGCTACCTGACCGGAGTATTCCACTGTACCCGTATTAAAATAGTCATAATCCGACTTAAAGATGCTGCCAGACAAACTGATTAGCTTATTAGAGTTCAAAGAGAATGTTCCGGTAGTGCTCCATTCAAAATCTTTATTCTGAACAGGAACCACAGTTACCAACACTTCCACACCACGGTTTCTCATTGTACCCCCATTGGCCATCGTCTTATTATACAAGTTCGGAGGAGTCGGTACTCCATATTCGTATATCAAGCCATCCACATCACGGTTATAATAATCAATAGAACCGGACAAACGGCCACCCCATGAAACGAAGTCCAAACCAATATTGGTTTCTTTCTTTTCCTCCCATTTCAAATCAGGATTCGGATTGGATGCCGGAACAATGGTCTGTACCCAATTCCCATTTACAAAAGCATACGAGCCGTATTTCAACATAGCCACCCCCAGGAAAGGATCTTTAGGCTGTGAACCCGTCACACCATATCCCACACGAAGTTTCAAATCATCAAATATCTTCTGATTCTTCATAAATGCTTCTTCGGTAATTCTCCATCCTACAGATATAGATGGGAAAAGCCCCCATGCATTATCAGTACCCCATAACTGGCTGGCTCCTTCATAACGAAGAGCTCCCATCAACAAATAACGATTCTTGAACGAATAGGTAGCCCGCCCAAAAAAACCGATCAAATTTGTAGGAGTTTTCTTTGAGCCGATATTCGCTTTACCGTCTTTCAAAGCAGAACCAATGCCAATATTATGCCATCCGCCAAAATAATCATCCTGAAAACCATAGTTATCAATCCAAAGCTCTTCAAAGTCTGTTTCATTGTAGCTATAACCACCCAAGACACTAAATTTATGCGCACCGATTTCTTTGTTATATTGTGCAGTAAGTTCCATCAACTTCTCCATCTTGGTATAAGCACCTACCGAAGACCAACCAGCCAATCCATCACGCAAAGCAGAAATATGGTTCAAAGTTTCACCGTAGCCACGGTTCATATTGTCACGAATATAAGAGAATACGGCAGAAAGAGTCAAATCTTTGATAGGATTATAAACAATATTTCCATTGTAACGCAACTGCGTCTTTTTTACATTTCCTTCAGCCTCATACAACAAAGCCAACGGATTCTCGTATTCGAATTTGCTCACATTCTCATTCCATGTACCATCCTCATTTCTTACCGGATCAGTCGGGTTTCTACGAGTTGCCTGGCCATATACCCAACCTCTGAAACTACCCCCATTAGTTGTAGATTCCATCTGGTTTTTCTTACCAAACAAACCGAATTTCAACTTCAACTTATCATCAAACATACGGTGGGTTACCTCAATACGTCCTTGAAAACTTTCGAAATCCGATTTTTTCATGATCCCTTGACGAGAGGCATAGTTCAAGTTGGCAATATAATTAGTCTTTGAATTGCCACCCATCAATGACAAGTTATGAACATGGCTAACCGGTGTACGGCTAATCTCATCAATCCAATCCGTATCAGCCCCATGGTCCTGGTCAGGATAAAGGGTACGGAACTCATCTGCATTCAGCATATCCAACTTTTTGGCTATAAGAGAAGTACTGACGTAGCCATTATACTCCACCTGGTTAATATCCACTCCTTTAGCCTGTTTGGTAGTAATTAAAATCACACCATTCGTACCGCGCGTACCATAAATAGCGGCAGCAGAACCATCCTTCAGCACGTCCACGCTCTCCACATCTTCGGGAGCCACTGTACCGAGTTCTCCCGGAATTCCGTCAATCAATACCAAAGGAGCTGTATTAGCTCCACCAATGGTATTTGTACCACGAAGACGTATCTGAGTACTTCCCGTCGGGTCACCGTTAGGATTGGTAATGGCCAGACCGGCTACTTTTCCTTGAATCAGCTGTCCCACATCTTTCACGGCTCCTTTTACAAAGTTGTCGGCTTTCACACTAGCTACAGAACTGGTCACATCACCTTTACGCTGTGTACCGTAACCAATCACCACCACTTCATCCAAGGTTTTGGTATCCTCCTTTAAAACAATCTCTAATGAATTCTTTCCTGTTGTCGGGACTTCCTGAGTGACATAGCCAATATAAGAAATAACCAACACACTCTTTGCCGGAACATCCAACATAAAGTTTCCATCAAAATCGGTAATGGTTCCCATGGTATTATTGCCTTTTACAACAACACTGGCTCCTATGACAGGCTCGCCGGAAGAATCTTTCACCTTACCCGTCACTTTTTGCTGGGCTAAGGCCGTTAATGAAAAGCTTAACAGAGTAAGCAACAAAAACAAATGTTTCATTCTATATTAAATTTAAAGTTATACATACCTTTACTGCGGGAATGAATGAAGAAGATGTGTTTTTCTCCCCGTAAAAGGTTGTGGCAAAAGAATGAAATAGGAAATAGAAATACAGGTGAAGAACCATGCTAACAGGGGATACAAATAGCTCTAGCTATAACTTGACGCATTTGTACCCCCTATTTGCAACAATTAAAGGACAGGAAGATGTTTATTCTTCGTGTTGTGATTTCTGGAACTCACTGGGAGTCATTCCAAATTCCTCCTTAAAGCAAGTGGTGAAATACTTCCGATTAAAATACCCCAACGTAGCGGCAACCTCTGTTACACTTTTGTCTTTATCTTCCAACATGTGTCTGGCATGCTTCATCTTGATGTTCCGGATAAAATCCAATGGAGTTCGGCCTGTTATGGCTTTCAATTTACGGGTCAAAGTAGAACGGGACATATTCATGGCATCAGCTAGAGCTGTCACATCAAAATCAGGCTCAGTAAGGTTATCTTCCACGGCTTTTACCGCTTTCTCCAATAGAAGTTTGTCCAGTTGTACAAACTCAGGTTCAGGCAAATTCACCTTACTATCCAAATAAATACGCATTTTAATCATCTCCTTGCTGTCCGCCCACATTTCATTATTCTTACGGTCCACGCGCTTCAGATAAAGATACAGACTATAACCGGATACACCCATCACTATCAATACATAGAACAAATACGCCCACCAAGTTTCATAAAAAGCAGGAAGGCGTCGGATAGTCAGTTCAGTTACCTCTTTACTCCAAAGACCATTTTCATCCGTCGCTTTCACCTGAAAAGTATAAGTGCCCTTACTCAGATGATTATAAAAAGCCGAGTTTTTTCCACCTTCCACATATACCCACGCTTTGTCCACTCCTATCAACCGATAAGCATAGCGTATTTTTGAAGCATAACGGTGGTTAAGAGAAGAAAAACTAATTTCCAAATTCTGATCATCGGGATGCAATTCTATCCGGTTAATGGAATTGCTACTCTTTCTATCTCCGAATATCAATGATTCTCCTTGCAACTTTATATCAGTTATCTTGGTCTTCACTGCACTAGCCTTTCTTTCCAACCCGTTTGATGGAGTAACCATGCAAATACCCGGAATGCCGCCCCAATAAATATTGCCATCTTTTGCTTGACAAACAGCAGTGGGAAGAAAGCGACGCAACAAGATAGAACCATCCGTGGTAAGATAGGTGCGGAACGAACCGTTACGAGGATTAAATTCTATCAGTTTCTGGTTTGTATCAATCCAAATATGATTATATGCATCAGCCACTATTTGATTCACCTGATTACCGTTCATACCGCAAGCCTCATTATAACTGACCAACTTATTCTCTGAAGGATCATAAGAATAGACTCCTCCGTCACAAGTTCCCAACCACAAAATCCAATCGGGAGCAATAGACAGACAAGAGAAATTCTTGTCCAATTTGAAAGAACGAAGTTTTTCATCCGCCGTTGTCTGAAACAAACCGTTGTCTTGAGTACAAATCCATATCAACCCTTCCTTATTCTCCACGATTCCCATCACATGCCCCACATCGGGATAAACCTGTTTAATTCTTTTCTGACGGACATCATAACTGCAAAGTCCTTTGTTCAAGCCTATCCACAAGATTCCGTGCGAGTCTTCATACAATTTGGTCACCGTAGCGTTCGATTCCACCTGCCCGTTCAAATCAATAAGATCCTCCAGATACATCTCCATACCCTTACGGGTCATACCATAAACCAATCTATTCAAATCTTTTGCCACCCAAATACCGTTATTAATACGTGCTCGAGCCATCTCTCGTCCGTTATCCAAAGACAACGAAACAAGCTCGGGAAAATCCGAATAGATTTTCACTTTATCCTGCTTCAAGTCATATAACACCAACCCGGTTCTTTCTTGCATCATCCACATCATACCGTCTCCGTCATCACACAAAGCCATTACAGCCGGACTGCGGTTTACTCTGTCCGCCAAAGCGGGTAAGGCATAATCCTTGGTCATATTATCCATCAGATGTACAATGAAACTAGGACGGTCAAAGGCCGACACCCATAGACATCCCCTCCCTTTCAGAACTTCTACCAACATATGATTAACAGGCAGAAGCCCTGTCTGGAATTTCAATTGTTTTAACGTCTTATCCGGTTGTATTTGTAAGGACATGAAATCGTGCCCGGTGGTTAACCAGATATACCCCAGTTTATCATCCTGTACCAGACTAAGGATGACCCCATCCTCCTCACCGGCAGCATTGACCGGTATTTCAGAATATACAAACATAGAATCTTCAGGAGCCGAAGGGTCAAAACGCACCACACCATCCCCCCAGGTTGCCAACCAG
>OGFB01000505.1_pt1 | contig 20225 bp, 19 predicted proteins | sample 1570801 | NCBI WGS metagenome assembly OGFB01 (sample SAMEA2581969, study PRJEB24529) | metagenome | biome: Human gut stool | place: China | collected 2011 | reverse complement strand
CTGGCATAGCATATGCACCTCTCTTTATTAACTATTCATCTTAAAATGCTTCAATGCCTCCACAATTGCACTCTCTTTATCTTCTGGACACTGCGATTGCCTCTTCCACTTCATTTATTTTATCATATTGGGTATCTAATCGTCTCTGTAAATCTGAAATTTTTTTATCGTAATGAATGATTCCCTCATTGGTATGAATATACCGATTAAAAATCATTTGAATAATTTCTACTTCATCCTCTGCAATGACAAGTTCTCCATTTTTCAGCTTATATCCATAAGGTGCAAATCCACCGTTCCACTTTCCTTCTCTGGCCTTTTGCTCTCGTCCGATCATCGTCTGTACTCTTATGTTCTCACGTTCCATCTCTGCTACAGAAGCAATGATAGATATAAGCAGTTTACCAGCTTCTTTTGAGCTGTCAATTCCATCTTCTACACAGATAAGATTAACACCATAATCCTGCATAAGCTGTAACCGTCAATCTGAATTGCTGTTGATACACGAGTATATGTAATATCTTGTTTTCTTCTTCAATAGTTTCACACTCCTGTATTATTCATTTGTCAACTTTCCAGATTGCTCTGCAAGCTTTTTCTCTTCTCTCTTCACTCTACGTTCCAGTTTCTTAATGTCTTCCGATGCTGGTAAATCTTCTGGTTTAATTCCTCTTTGTCCAAGCATATCTCTAACAGAAGTATTATTTTCCACATGTTCAACAGTGATTGCACATTCTCCTTGCAAGTCCTTTTCTTCAACATTATAATTTGTCATTTCAGTTGCAAGATTTTTAGCGGCAATGGTAAGTGTTGGCAGGAAATCCGCAAGTGGCCTTTTATCCTGTACTCCCAAACGTTCTTTCATCTGTTTCGTGGTAAATCCACCAAATAAAGCCTGATCTCCTTTAGACCGGATACGGCCAAATCCTGCATCATCCACTCCACGCTCATATATATTTTGAGACAATCTTTTTTCCGATTCCCTTAATTTTCCTCTTGCCTCTGTTCTTTCAATATAAGAAATTCTTTCTTCAATCAATTCCTGTTTTCTAGTCTGAACCGCAAAATAGCTTTGTGCAAAAGCTATCTGCTCCTTTCGTGGATCTCCATTTTCAGCAATAAGATAACATGCATAACGAGTAAGCATATAATCTTCAACTTCACGAAGTGCACCGTTTCCAACTTCAATTGTATTGTTAATTCTTGAAAAATGATCTTCTGCTACGTTTCCATTATTTTTACATGAAATCATTGCTTTATTTATTGCATTATCAAAATTTCTCCATTGAACATAATCCAATAATTTCATTAGTTCTCTTGCATACCAATACTCAATGCCATCCGCTTCATGTCGGATATCATCAAATTTTCTTCTGTACAATTCTATTATTCTCTTTTCCATTCAAATTTCCTCCTCTTATGAACATATTGCTGACGCCAGCAATATGTTTTTTACTATTAATTTCTTCAATTACTCTTTCACATTCTCCTTTGTGTTCCTCATCTTGTCATAATACGCTTTATACCTGTAAATCGTTCTCTTACTGACATTATTACGCTTTGCAATTTCTATCATAGTCATTCCACTTTCATAACCAGCAACAAAATCATTGTAAATAGCCATCCATTTTGCATTGTGCTTCTGCCTTCCGCTTAATTTACGATTTTTATAATATTCCAATTCTTCACGTAACTCGGCGTTCTCATTTTCCAACTCTTTAATTCTTTTTAATGCTTCCTCAAGTGTTATAACCTTCTCCATTTCATTGTTCCTCCGTTTGTGTCATTTTCGTTTTGTCTATATTATATATTGCTAATCAGCATTAGTCAATTTGATTTTGTCATGCAGGAAGACTTTTCATATTCATCATGCAAATAAAATACCGCTGATATCTTTTGCATCTTCACAATACTTTTTTCTCATTGTTACTCCCCCTTGAGATTATTACTAATCTTTGAATGTAAAGATATTACCCGATTCAAATCAGGCCATTCAGGGAATATTACATATCCTCTGGTTTAAATTTCACATAGACACCTTTTGAATACTCTTTCACTTTGCATTTCCTCCACTCTTTCTGCTTTGTTTTTTAGAAATCACCCTATCAGGGCATTTGATGACTTTCTAAAAATAGGCAACAAAAAAAGCAACCGATGTTACTCGATTGCCATGCTGCCACTTTTACAAGACTATATGCGTCCAAAAAAGCCCAAACCCAAAGGGGTTGAGCTCCTTTTGTGCATTCATATTCTCTGTTTTTGGGTATAAAATCTCCGCCATCAAATGTAGAATATTGGTTCTGTTTTGTCAAGTCACGCTTACAGTAAACTCCTCTAAAAGATATAGGATTTTGTTATGAAATTCTTTGCTAATCCATCCTTACCACACGATTAAACTTCTCTGCACCTGTCATTCTATGCGAAACCATAATTACTGTTTTTTTCTTCATAAATACGCTCATCGCTTCAAGTACTGCATTTTCACTATATGTATCTAATGCTGATGAAGGTTCATCCATCAAAACAATAGGTGCTTCTTTCATAAATGCTCTTGCAATTGATATTCTTTGACGCTGACCACCAGACAGATTTGTCCCACCCGCAGCTACCTTAGTGTTATAACCTTCTGGCAAATCTTTGATAAATTCATCAGCATGTGCTTTTTTCGCTGCACTGACAATCACATCCATTACTGGAGCAGTCTCCTCATTCCAGCCAAATGCAATATTTTCAGCAATTGTTCCCTCAAACAAATAACTATCCTGCGGAACATATGTAATAACATTTCTTAATTCAGCCAGTGAATATTCATTTATATCTTTACCAAGTATTTTAATTTTTCCATTTTCAACAGGATAAAATCCTTGAATCAACTTAAGCAATGTACTCTTTCCACATCCGGATTCACCGGTTATCATAACTTTCTCACCTACACTTATCTGCATCTTTTTAGAATTTAACTGAGCACGCATTTTACTCTTATCTCTTGATTCATCATTTTCATTATAAGAAAAATGTAAATCAAATATATCAATAGCCTTATCTCTTTTGTTTTGTACATTAATATTTTTTCTCTCAGGACCATTTCCTGCAGTAAACCATGTTATTTCTTCTTCCATTTCTGATTCCATGAAATCAAATACATGACCAGCACGAACAAGTGATGTTGTCAATGCAGCTATAGAGCTCCCGAGTCTTTGCATCGCATTACTCACCCCCATCTGCAAGGTAACCACAGCCATAAGTGTACCATAATCAACTCTTCCTTCTGAAACAAGCCATACCCCCACAATAATCGTTCCAAAACTTCCAATGATGCCTAGCAGAAATGCAACTATCTCAAATAATGCCTCCATTTTAACTCTGTCTTTTTCTGATTGGAATGATGCTTCATTTTCCTCATAAAAATAATTTAATACAACCTTAGTTCCGGAATTCATTTTCAATGTAACAAAACCTGATATAATATCGCTTAATAACATGGACAATTTGGTTGATTTCTTTTGAACCTTTTTCGCATATTTCTTAATAGATTGATTAATCTTAATAGAAACAAAAGCTGTCAATGCACTAACAATTAATGATATACACGTCAGCATCCGATTATAAAAGTACATAGTAATAATAGAAGAAACTACTATTACAATCTTTCCCAACACCCAATAGATATGCGAAAACCAGGAATCTTTCAGGGAATTAGCATCCCAGTTCAATGTCTTTATTGCGTCTGCACTATGTGTATCATTAAAAAAATACATATTCATGTTCAACAATTTCTCATACAGCTTCAACTTCAATTCATAAACCATTTTACGAACCAATCTGATTTGAAAATACCGAAGATAAGGAAATAAACACTTTAATATTACAATTACTACGCATACAACCACTGCTGTACGAAATAACTGCATGTTCTGAAATTCAATAGCATTTAGAGTCTTTTTTGTCACATACGAATAAAGTATCTGCAAAGACGATTCCATTATCAATGTTGTTATTAGAATAAACCAGTAAGCAAATCTATATTTTCCCATATAGGATAAGAATCTTTTTAAATCTTTCATAGCAATTATTCTATCTCCTCTCGACTGTAATCCTGATACATCTGATAATATCTTCCCTGCTGATTTAGTAACTCCTTATGCGTTCCTTGTTCTACAATCCTGCCATGTTCTAATACATAAATCCTGTCATAATTCTTAATGGTATTAAGTCTATGTGCAACGGCAATAACTGTATGATTCCTTGTCACTTCATCAAATGTATTACAAATGGTATTTTCCGTTTCTAAGTCGAGTGCAGATGTTGGTTCATCGAGCAAAAAAATCGGTGCATTTTTCACTATTGCTCTCGCAATAGTAAGTCTTTGTCTTTGCCCTCCTGACAGATTGTTTCCTTTTTCCGTAAGAACTGTATCTATACCTTCTGGCAATGCTTTAATAAATTCCTCACAGCCAGACATTTTAAGTGCCATTATTATTTCTTCATTACTGACGTCAGGATTACCAATCCGAATATTATCCGCAATAGACATAGGAAACAATGTTGCTTCCTGTGAAATAAGTGCCAATTTCTTACGATTTTCATTTGGTGTAAAATTGTAATAGTCTATCCCATCATAGAATATTTCACCATTTTTGCTTGATATTTGTCTTGAAATCAGTTTTATGATTGTGCTTTTCCCACTTCCACTTTCTCCTACAAAAGCTATTCTTTCTCCTTTTTTCACATCAAAACTCACATTATCTAAAACTTTTTCGTCTCCATATCCAAATGTAACATCATTAAAGCTGATTAACGGAAAATCTGTTATCATTTCGTCACTCTTCATACCATCTGACAGCTCTTCCTCAGGCATAATATCAATAACGTCAAACACTCTTAAAACAGATACCAAGGCAGTCTGTGAACGTACAACCAACTGATAACAGCCTGATAACGGCTCTATCAATTTTTTAATTATACTTATATATGCAATTAACACCCCCATAGTGATTGCATTTCTAAATACCAGTACACCACCAACACAAATGGCAAGTGCCATAGGGACTTCCTGTATTGCTCTTGATATTGGCTCCAGATTATACTGAGCCAGATCCGTTTCATTAGATGTTTTAAATGTTTTGTAAAGAGCGTCTTCATACCGATTCATCATTTTTTCTTGAATATTATATGACTTTATTATTTCTGCCCCTGCAAATGCCTCATCCACATTATTATTAATAAGCCCCAGTTCTTTTACATACTGAGACTGACGAAGTTTTATCGGCTTTAGCAGCTTTACATTTAGCGGCACCATAATCGCCAGCGGAAATAAACATATCATTGCCAGTGGAGCATTCATAGAAATCAGATATACTGAATATACAACTGTAAGAATTGGCACATACAGGCAGTCTTTAAAATAACCAGACATGAAACCTGCAAGACCTTCTATATCTTCAGTCATTCGCTCCATAAGATCTCCATAATTACATTGATTGATATATTCCGGTGAGGCATTTATCAATGAATTCACAGCATCATTCCTAAAATCCTTTAACAATCCAGCACCGACAAAACCTGTCATTGCAACTACCATATAATTTGATACAATACCAACACATATCACAATTATTATTTTCAAAATAATATACCGGATTTCCTGCATCATATTACCGTTAGAAATGATATCTATTATTTCCCTTAATATATCGATAACCATAACTGTAGATATTGATGCAGTTACACTTGAAATAGCCGCTGCTATCATTTGTATCCAATATTTTTTACTGTACACTAACAGCCTTTTCATATAGACATTCTCCTCCATTTCTTTTATACTATATACAAGTATAACTTGCGTAAAATGTTATTTCAATGTCATTTGCGTAGCATATTTTTATACTTTTTACAATTTTAAATTGCAGATAATATATTTTTAAAGGAGGATTTATATGCCTCAGACCGATAGACATAAAGAAAGAGAAATTCCAATAGAATTTGATTTTTATAATACACTGAAATCATTACCAATGAATAACAGGTGTACTATCATTATGGTTTCTTGTGGAAATGCAACTATCAAAATCAATAATCATATTCAAACAGTTACATCTCCAGCTGTACTATGTATTTCCCAATATGACAATTTTCAATGCCTGGAGCATACACATTTAAGTGCCAAGGCATTTCACTTTGATCCATGCTACATAAAAGCTTGTTTAAAATTTGAAAATCTTGAAGATTCGATTCCAATCGATGAAAAATATGTTTACGACAGAAATATGCTATATATGTTTACAAAGCATCATGGAAATTTTCAAGGCATTTTTTACTTAACACCTCAACAATATGTTCACATTAATGAACTAATGCTTATGATTGGTGCTGAGACATACGCACAAAGCGATGATTACTGGACTTGCCGTATCAGAAGAATGCTGCGCCAGACACTTAATTGCATTTTTGACATATATGTAGACCAATGTAAGTTAAAGTTCTACGAATTATCTGAGAATACTAATCCCGTTACAACCTGCACTGATTATATTCACAACAACTATCAGAACGATATTACATTAAGTTTCCTATGTGAACTTGTACACTTGAATCGAACCACACTTAACCAGCGTTTCAAGCAGCAAGTAAATTGTACATGTATTGAATACCTGCTTCACTATCGTCTTAAGATATCGCAAGAATTGCTATCTAACACCAATCTCAAAATTGATGATATTGCAACCCAATGTGGTTTTAAGTATAGTTCTTACTTCAACCGGCAATTTACAAAATGCCTTGGAATCACACCTTCTGAATTTAGAAAGAATCCTACAGGGTATAGCATGTTTGATGGTGGAAAGATTAGTAAATTATGAACATATCGTCTCATCACATCTTATGATTAGATAAGATAGGTATAATTCTAATAAGTCTTAATACCCTCAGTCTCATTACCTTGTCCTTTGGACACTCCAAGACAACCAAAAAGGACATCCCTTGACCCGTAATATTTACGGTTCAGGGGTGTCCTTTTTACGCTTCCTATCAGTAAGAAATACAAACGATACTACTTATCCACAATCTATACAATTCCAAAATGCTTAAACGCCTGCATAATCGCTTCTTCCTTCTTTGGTGTACACTTAGGCTGCCTTGCATTCTCTGATTTAGCTAGATTAAAGTTCTCACCGACATCCAATCCGCACTTCTTCTTAATCTGTGCGATATACAATGAAGAAACCTTAAGTCCTGTCTGTTCCAGTACATATGCCTTTATCTGCTCATAAGTTGCTTTTCCCTTGAATTCAGATAAATCCATATCCTCCAGATAGAAGTCCACCTTCACTTTTCTGCTGTCTACCAGTCTCCGTTCCACTTCGGTCCGCGCTTAGCAAAGGTCCACCGGACCTTTAGCGCCCTTGGAAAGTAAGACAACCGTCTCCACATGTACCGTATTCCCAAACTGATCTACCGGCTGTACTTTTTCCACCTTATATCCATATTCCACCAGCAGTTTAAGATCTCTTGCCAATGTTGCTGAATCACAGCTTACATATACTATCCTGTCCGGAGACATGCTTACTATCGTGTCCAGCAGTTTTTTATCACAGCCCTTTCTTGGAGGATCCACCACAACTACATCTGGCCTTGTCATATCATATTCTTTACTGTCTGTTGAATCGTTATCAGATTGTACGCCTGTCTGTTTTTTATAAAATGCTGGAACAACTTCTTCTGCCTTGCCAACAAAAAACTCTGCATTATCTATATTATTAATCTTAGCATTATTCTTTGCATCTTCTATGGCCTGTGGTACTATCTCAACTCCATATACCTTAGCTGCTTTCTTTGCAAGGAATAATGATATTGTTCCAATGCCACAATACATATCCCATACGCTTTCATTTCCTTTAAGCCCTGCAAACTCAAGTGCCTTGTTATATAAAACCTCTGTCTGCTTAGGGTTAACCTGATAGAATGAAAGCGGTGAAATCTGAAACTTTATATCTCCTATATAATCCTCAATATATGGTCTTCCATAAAGAGTTATACATTCTTTGCCAAGAATCACATTCGTATCTTCTTTGTTTATGTTTACAACCAGTGATGCAACATTAATCTTAAGCTTCTGTATAGCTTTAACCAGTCCGTCTGCTGCCTCTTTTCTTAGCATTTTCTTAGTCACAAGGCATACCATAACCTCATCTGTATGATATCCTGTCCTTATAAGCACATGCCTGACTGTTCCTTTATGTATATTTTCATTGTAAGCACGTACCCTGTATTCCTTCATCCATTCTTTTACAGCGTTAAGTATAAATGCATTATCTCTATGTCCAAGCATACAGTCATCATCAGGACATGCAATAATCGAATGTGTATGTCCTGCATAAAAGCCCATGACAATATTGCCGTCCTTATCCTCACCTACAGGATACTGTGCTTTGTTCCGGTATCTGAAAGGTGTATCCATACCAAGTATCTCACACATTTCATAGTCAGCACCTTCTGTAAGTCCACTTATTCTTAGCAAATTATCTTTTACAAGCTTCTGTTTATATTTAAGCTGTGCATTATAATTCATAGCCTGTATCTGGCAGCCCCCGCACTGTCTGGCAATCGGACATGCTGGTTCCACTCTATCCTTAGATGGTTTAATTATATCCATCAGTCTTGCATAGCCATAATTCTTTTTAGCTTTCATTATTTTAACACGTACAACATCACCGATTACTGTATCCTTCACAAACAAAGTATAACCGTCTACTTTTCCAATTCCTTCACCAGATACACCTATATCTTCAATAGTCAGCTCCACACAATCATTCTTACTGTATGACATCCTTATCTCCATTTCCACTTATCTTATATTTTTCTATCTTTTTTCCTGTTTTACTGCATTTTCAATCTGCTCGTTATAGCATTACAATGATGTCATGGTCAAAAGATGTCCTAAAAGCTTGTTCTTCTTATATTAGAATCCAGCCATCTGTTAAAGCCAAGCCAGTCATTGGTATCCTTCGCTTCAAAGCACTCCCTTAATGTTTCAAGCTTTGCATCTATATTATCTGCCATTGAAAGTGCTACTGCTTCTGCTATTGCAGGCTTTTTAGGTGAGCCATATTCAAGTTCACCATGATGTGATAATATACAATGTCCCATCTCATTTGCTATTATTGGTGGAAAATCTGGTATATTCTTTATCTTTTCCATAACCATCTCATATCCCATAACAATATGTCCTAAGAAATTCCCCTCATCTGTATAATCATTTCTTGGGAATTCAGAAAGTTCCTTTACCTTTCCTACATCATGGAGCATTGCACAGCTTATAAGAAGATCTCTGTTTAAAAAATCATAATTCGTGCTAATCTTATCACACAACCTCGTAACACTAAGGCTATGTTCAAGAAGTCCGCCTAAAAAACCATGATGTACCGTCTTTGCAGCTGATGTATTCTTAAATCTTTTGACAAATGCTTCATCATCCACAAAAAAAGCGGTAAGAAGCTGTTTTATGTACACATTTTCTATACTATTCACATAGCCAAGAAGTTCCCTGTACATATCTTCAATATCAAACCTTGAAGCTGGTATATAATCTGACTGTGAATATTCATTTTCTGCTGCCACACGTGCTCTTTCTATCTTAAACTGAAGTGCACCATTGTAACTTGTCACCTGTCCACTTACATATACATAATCATTTACATCAAAGTCTCCTATTCCACCAGAATTCACATCCCATATCTTGGAATCTATCTGCCCTGTTTTATCTGCAAGCATTACATTCTCATATTCTTTGCCTGTCTTTGTAAGTGCTGTTGACTTTGACTTGCATAAGTATACATCAGATATTCTGTCGCCATCTTTAAAAGTTTCAATAAATCGCATAATTAAATTCTCCATTCCTATTACAAATAATCATTATTTTTCTTTAGCTTATCTTAGCTCAACTGATACGTCATAGGACGCATCAAAGTATCCTGATTTTCCCTTTCTTTTTATGGATACATTAATAACCTGTCCTGCCGAGCTGTCATATATCTTATCATTAAGTCTTTGTATAGAATAACAAGGCATTTTGTTTATGCCCTGTATTATATCGCCTGGCTGCAGTCCTGCCTGATATGCTGGTGAATCATTATCAACCTTTGATATATATATTCCCATTGGAATTCCATTCTTTTCTGAAAGCTCACTATCCACATTCTGGGCTACTATTCCAAAATACATCTTTCCCTGCCTGTTAATCATACACTCAATCATACATTTAAGGTCAGATATTCCTATTGCTTTAAGCTTGGAATCTGAATTCACCTGAGATATTCCTACGACATTGCCATCTGAATTAAATAAAAAGCCATAATCATCCTTCATGCATGAAAGATTAGTCTCAAATATCTCATAATTGTTATCTATAGAATTGGCCACGGTTCTGTTCGTTATAGTCCCATAATCAATAGCACCACTTGTTCCATATATCTTCCCTGTAGCTATTACCATATCACCTTTGTTTAGTACATAAGAGTTGTCAAGATCCGCAACCTTCATATACTGGCTATCAGCATCTGTCACCTGTGTATCGTATATGCTTATTATACTTATACCCGTCAGTTCATCAGAGCATACAAGCTCCGCCTTATATTCATCAGAATCCTGCACAACAACCGCATATTCTTCTACAGCCGCAGTATATGTCTGTGAGGTTAATATCATATATCTCCCATTCAGATGTCCTACAAGCAGCCCCATCGTAGAATATCCTTCAACATTATTTTCCAGTTTTACAAGATCATCCTGTATCTTTTCTGACACATATGGCGTATCACTATCATTGTCATTATAATGACCTGATACATATTCCCTGACTGTAACAACTGTTCTTTGCACATCAGATACCTTGCTTCTTAATGACTGTATGATTGCATCATAATCATTCTTAATCTGTCTCTGATCTTCTATCTGCTGCGTTTCAGGATCAGGATACTCATCCCTTGTAAATTCTATATGATCAACAACTCTGTTTCTTACAGCTATTTTATCCATGATCACTGGTATAACTATCTTATCTGCAACAGCATATATAACGCCTATAGCTATTATAAGAAGAAGTATTTTCACAGTCTTGATAAGTCTTCTGTATTTCACCTTGGGGCTTGGCACTATCCTCTCTGTATACAGCGGATATTCCTGCTCATGTCCGTTATTTTTGTGTTCCATATTATTCCTCAGCGCTCATTATATCATAATTTACTCTTTTTATGATAACTTATATTTATGAACAAACTATGTCAAAGCTATTAATAAGCGTTCCTTTTTTGCATATTTATTACTATATCATATAGTTTTTTATGCGCAAATGCTGTAAAATACATTTATAAAAAATAATATATCGGAGTACTACATTGAATAAAAAAACTTTAATAACACTTGAATATAATAAAATAATATCAGCCCTTGTGTCTATGGCATGTTCTGATGGTGCCAGACAGACTCTTAAGGCTCTTGTTCCAATGAATAACATTGATGATATCAACGCAGCTCTTGATGAAACAAACGATGCTCTCACAAGAGTTTACCAGAAAGGCAGCGTAGATTTCTCAAGAATAAAAGATATACGTGCAAGTCTTGCCCGTCTTAAGGTTGGAAGCTCTCTTAACGCTCTTGAGCTTCTTAACATCAGCATGCTTCTTGAGTGTGCTGCTCATGTTAAAAACTATTATGAAACAAGAAATGATTCTATCCAGCCTATGATAGATATTCTTGACCCTCTTACACTTCTTGGGAATGCCATCAGGAAATGTATTATATCAGAGGATGAGATAAGCGATGATGCTAGCTCTACACTGCGCGATATAAGACGCAAAAAAAATCAGGCTGCTGACCGCATACACACTGAACTTAATAAGCTTTTGAATTCACCATCAACAAGAACATATCTTCAGGATTATGTCATAACAACAAGGCAGGGAAGATTCTGTCTTCCTGTTAAAGCTGAATACAAATCAGCTATGCCAGGTATGGTACATGACCAGTCAGCCACAGGCTCAACACTTTTTATAGAACCGGCCTCTGTTGTTAAGCTTAACAACGATATTCGCGAGCTTGAGCTTAAAGAGCAGGCTGAGATAGAAGTTATACTTGCAGACTTAAGTGAAAAGGCTTCTTGTCATACTGATACACTTTTATCTGATTATAACATTCTTACACAGCTTGATTGTATATTTGCCAAAGCCCTGCTATCAAGGCACTATAACTGCAGCCGACCTGTTATGAATACTGATGGTCGCATTAACATAAAGAAGGGAAGACATCCTCTCATTGAACCACATAAGGTTGTTCCGATTGATATATACCTTGGAACAGATTTTAACCTTCTTATAATAACTGGTCCTAATACCGGCGGTAAAACTGTTTCGCTAAAGACTGTAGGTCTCCTTACTCTTATGGCTGAGGCCGGGCTTAACATCCCCGCACTTGACCACTCCGATATAGCTGTATTTGATGATATATTTGCTGATATCGGTGATGAACAGAGTATTGAGCAGAGTCTTAGTACCTTTAGTTCACATATGACTAATACTGTTGATATCCTAAAGAAGGCTGACAGTAGAAGCCTTATATTGTTTGATGAAATAGGTGCCGGAACTGATCCTACTGAAGGTGCAGCCCTCGCAATATCCATACTTGATAATCTTCACAAACGTGGAATAACCACTATGGCAACAACCCACTACAGTGAAATCAAGATGTATGCGCTTACAACTGATGGCGTAGAAAATGCATGCTGTGAGTTTGATGTTGAATCTCTTCGCCCTACTTATCGTCTTCTTATTGGTATTCCTGGCAAAAGTAATGCATTTGCAATATCAAAAAAGCTTGGCTTGTCTGATGAAATCATAGCTGATGCTTCAAGACGTCTTGATTCAGAAGATATAAGATTCGAAGATCTTGTAACAGACCTTGAACAAAGCCGTGTAACTATTGAAAAAGAACGCGAAGAGCTGGCTCAGTATAAGGAACAGATTAAGACCCTAAAAGCTGAACTCACAAAGAAAACTGAAAGGCTTGATGAGCGTACTGATAAAATCATAAGAAAAGCCAACGAAGATGCTGCACGCATACTTCGTGATGCCAAGGAATATGCAGATAAGACTATTAATGCCATGAACAAGCATGGTATGTCAGTTAAAGAGCTTGAAAAGCATCGTAGTGAAATACGCGAAAAAATAAACAACCGTCAGGAAAAGCTTAAACTTGAACCAGTTAAACCTCAGACCATAAAGGCTCATGATATATCTGAATTCAAGCCTGGCATGCATGTTAAGGTTCTCACTATGAATGTTATAGGTACAGTTACACAGGTACACAAGAACAAAAATCAGGTTTCTGTACTTATAGGAAGCCTTAATACTAAGATGGACATAAAAAATCTTGCTATCCTTAAAGGCTATAAAGACCCGGAAGATAATAAAGCGGCAGCTTCAAAGTCTGGCAGCGGTTCAAGTAAAATCAAAATGTCAAAGTCTTCTTCTGTTTCATCGGAAATAAATCTCCTTGGTTATACCGTAGATGAAGCAATAGCAGTACTTGATAAATATCTTGATGATGCATATATTGCGAAGATTCCACAGGTAAGGATTGTACATGGTAAAGGCACAGGTGCACTGCGCTCCGGTATAACCTCTTATCTTCGTGGAATACCTTATATAAAAGAGTTCCGCTTAGGACAGATAGGTGAAGGGGCCGAAGGCGTGACTATTGTTACATTTAAAGACTGACATACTATGATATTTTATCGCAAAGAAAAGGAGACCCCTTATGGTTACTAAACAAAAAATCCTTATCGTGGATGATGATGAAAATATAGCAGAATTGATTTCTCTGTATCTTACTAAAGAATGTTTTGAAACAAAGATTGTATATGATGGGGAAAGTGCACTAGATGCACTTCCTTCATTCAAGCCCAATCTCATCCTTCTTGATCTTATGCTTCCTGGTATTGATGGTTATCAGGTATGCAGGGAAATAAGAAAGAATAATAACACCCCTATAATTATGTTATCTGCAAAAGGTGAGACATTTGATAAAGTTCTTGGGCTTGAACTTGGGGCAGATGATTATATGATTAAACCATTTGAAACCAAGGAGCTGGTTGCCCGTGTCAAGGCAGTTTTAAGACGCTATCATCTTCCTCAGTCAGCAATAACTCCTAACGAATCTTCCAAATGTGTAACTTATCCTGACCTTGTTGTCAATCTTGATAACTATTCAGTAACCTACTATAAAAAATCAGTAGAAATGCCGCCAAAAGAGCTCGAGCTGCTGTATTTTCTTGCTTCGGCTCCTAACCAGGTATTTACAAGAGAACAGCTCCTTGACAATATATGGGGCTATGATTATATAGGTGATACAAGAACTGTGGATGTACACATTAAAAGAATACGTGAAAAAATAAATGACCATGACAAATGGGCAATAGAAACAGTATGGGGTATCGGCTATAAGTTCGTAACCAGATAATGCTTTATATACGTATTCATGCATGGCTGTTATGCACTTAAGCACCATACACACATTTAAGATGGGAGATCAGTGTGAAAAATAAGATTTTTCACACGCAAGAATGGAGATTGATATGAAATACAATATGCTTATAAAGCAGATTTTACTATATATAGTCGTTGCCATAACCAGCTTTGCAGCTGTTACAACTATATGCTATAGACATGATTATAACAGAATATATAATTATTATTCCAATAATCTTTATCAGCAGGCAACAGAAATATCTGTTGAATATGGTACTGACTTTCTTGCCTCTAATCGTATGCCGGCTATAAGAACTAATCTTAACATATTATCCCATCTTAATAATACACGCATAATGTTTATTGAGCCTGAAGGAAAAGTACTGCTTGACACTGGATATACACACAAGGCATCCAAAGAAGACTGCCTTTATGAGGTGGAAGACTTTGACTACGGAAGCCTTAACGGAGAACATTCCCACCTTGGCAACTTTTTTGGTCTGTTCAACGAAAATATGCTTAGTGTGTATTCTCCTATAACCAGTGATTTTTCAATTGTTGGATATGTTGTCATAAACCTTCCTGAAAGTGTGCTTACCGACCGTGTTTACCAGACATTTAACACTAACTATCTGACACTTGCTATTTCTATGATATTGTCTTTATCTATGCTCATATTATATTTTGTATATATACATGCACCTATAAACGAACTTACTAAAGCAACTATCGAATATGGAAAAGGAAATCTGTCTTACCGCATACAGTCTAAACACAACGACGAAATAGGACGACTTGCGGCATCACTTGACTATATGGCACAGGAATTAAACGAAATGGATAAATTCCAGCAGAAATTCTTATCTAACATATCCCATGATTTCCGCTCTCCTCTTACTTCTATAAAAGGGTATCTTGAGGCTATTGAGGATGGCACCATACCTGCTGAGATGATAAATAAGTATATAAACATTGTTCTTTTTGAGACTGACCGACTTACTAAGCTTACAAGTAATATCCTTACGCTTAATGAGCTTGACCCTAAAAGCGTACGGCTTGATATAAGCACATTTGATATCAACTCTGTTATTAAACATACTATAGAAACACTTGAGGGAACATGTAAGAAAAAAAACATCAAGTTCAGCCTTACATTTGCTGGGAATATTGAAAATGTAAAAGCTGATAAGCAGAAAATCCAGCAGGTTATTTATAATCTTATTGATAATGCAATAAAGTTCAGCCACGATAATTCTTTCATATACGTAACCGTCAGGGAAAAAGGTGAAAAAGCACAGATATCCATAAAAGATTCCGGAAGCGGTATATCTAAAGAGGATATTGACAAAATATGGGACAGATTCTATAAATCAGATGCTTCACGAGGCCGGGATAAAAAAGGTTCTGGTCTTGGACTGTCTATTGTCAAAGAAATTATCCAGGCCCATGAAGAACATATCGATGTCATAAGCACTAAAGATGTAGGAACTGAATTTATATTCACACTCCCACTAGATAAAAAGTAAATACTATACCATCTGTTAAGCCACTGGAAAACCTTTAGCTGTACTACTACTATTCATCCTTCCAATGAAGCTTATGCAGATGTCCATTAAGGCGCATGTCTTTAAAATCATGCTGCCTTAATGCTTCATATGCCACTATTGCAACCGAATTCGACAGGTTTAAAGACCTTATATCTCCTATCATAGGTATTCTTATACATGTATCTTCACTAGAAACAAGAATATCCTCTGGAATACCTGCGCTTTCCTTACCAAACATTATATAGCAGTCATCTTCATAATGCACATCAGAATATGTTTTATGTGCCTTGGTTGTTGCCATATATATTTTAGCACCTGGATTCTTTTTCAGAAAATCCTCATAATCGTTATAAACCGTAACATCCAGTTTATCCCAGTAATCAAGCCCTGCTCTTTTAACCATCTTATCATTAATGCTAAATCCTAATGGTTCTATGAGATGCAGCCTTGCTCCTGCTGCCACACATGTTCTTCCTATATTTCCAGTATTAGCTGGCATTTCTGGTTCATGTAACACTATATTAAGCATATTATTTCTTTCTGTTAGTCCTTTCTCTTATTCCGTCTTAATAGCTATATCAAGCTCAAGTGAAAGTCCATCTCCTGCCTGTATAGGAACACATATATTCTGTGCATATGTCTGTGTTATCGTCATAGAGCCCTGACATACAGTCGGTGGTGTTATATCTATCACAATTCCCTTTGTTGAAAATATGGTTGCTGCATTACCCATAATCATATTTCCAAGTTCACTTATAGCACTTGTTGCCATATCGTCAAGCTCTGTTACAGGCATTCCCATCATCATTCTTGAGGCTACGTTAAGTGCATTGGCATATGAAAACGCCATAAGTACCTGCCCCTTCATCTCACCTGTAATACCTATCATAATCGCAACAGTTTCATCCTCGAACTCAGTTTTCTTAACATATGGTTTTCCTATACTCATATCTGTCTGACATATGTCTTTCATAATGCTTGTTGCTGCCATAAGAAATGGGTTTATCAAATCCGCACTAATACCTGCCATATTCTGTTCCTCCTGTCTGTATTTAAACTCGATTAACATTTACCTTAATATGTAAAACCAGCTGCTATTAACCTGGCTTTCATATAGATGGCTAAGAGAATACGACATTGAATCATCATAGCTTATTTATAAAGTTCTTTATCCTTCTTAGTCCTTCTTTAAGACTATCTAGTGAATATGCATATGATATTCTTACAAAGCCTTCTCCACTTTCGCCAAACGCCGTTCCCGGAACTACTGCTAACTTCTGATCTTCAAGAAGTCTGTTTGCAAACTCTTCAGATGTCATTCCGAATTTTTTAATAGATGGGAATATATAAAATGCACCAAATGGTTCAAAACAATCTATACCCATCTGTCTTAATTCATGAACAAGATATCTTCTTCTCTGATCGTAAGCAGTAACCATCTTTTCAACTTCCATGTCACAGTTTTTAAGTGCCTCAACTGCTGCAAACTGACTGTTTGTAGGTGCACACATGATAGCATACTGATGAAGCTTTATCATCTGTTTTATAATATAGTCCGGACCACATGCATATCCTAATCTCCATCCTGTCATGGCAAATGCCTTGGAGAAACCATTAATCATAATAGTTCTTTCCTTCATGCCTGGAAGGCTTGCTATAGAACAATGCCTTTCATCACCATATGTAAGCTCTGAATATATCTCATCTGATATAACATATAAATCATTCTCTATAATAACTGGTACAAGCTCCATAAGCTCTTCCCTTGTCATGATTGCACCTGTTGGATTATTAGGGAATGGCATAATAAGTATCTTTGTCTTATCCGTGATATGTTCAAGAAGTTCTTCCTTTGTAAGCTTGAACTGGTTCTCTTCCTTAAGGTTAACAAACACTGGTACTGCATCTGCCATAACAGCACATGGAAAATATGAGACATAGCTTGGCTGAGGTATTATGACCTCATCACCAGGATCTACCATACATCTTAAAGCTATATCTATGGCTTCACTTCCACCAACAGTAACAAGAGTTTCTTTCAGTGGATTGTATACTACGTTATATTTCCTTGCCACATAGTTACATATTTCTTCTCTTAATTCTTTCAGTCCGGCGTTGGATGTATAGAATGTACGGCCCTTTTCAAGTGCATATATTCCTTCCTCTCTTACATTCCATGGTGTATCAAAATCAGGCTCTCCAACACCTAGTGAAATCGCATCCGGAATCTCATTTACAACATCGAAGAACTTTCTGATACCAGATGGCTGAATATCAATAATTTTCTTAGATAAAGCATTTCTCATGGTGTCACCAGCATCCTTTCATCCTTATATTCCTCGTCTAATACAGTTCCATAATCTTTATACTTCTTAAGTACAAAATGTGTAGATGTACTTAATACAGAATCAAGTGGTGCAAGCTTAGTATTAACGAACTGTGCAACAGACTTCATAGTTTTACCTTCGATTATAACTGTAAAATCGAATCCACCAGACATAAGATATACTGATGTCACTTCATCATACTTATAAATAGTCTCAGCTATACTGTCAAAGCCAAGTCCTCTTTGTGGTGTAACTTTAACCTCTATGAGTGCAGTGACCTTCTCTTCACCTGTTTTATCCCAATTGATAAGGGTATTGTAACCACATATAATATGTTCCTTTTCCATGTCTGCAATCTCATTCGCGACTTCATGCTCCGCGACTCCAAGCATAACCGCCATATCGTGAATGTCTATTCTTGCATTTTTTTCTAACAAGTTAAGGATTTTTTCTCTCATATCATTATACCCTTTCAATTAATTATAGTTTTAATGCTGCACTTCTTATCTATATATAGTACAGCCAGTTTTACTCAACACTGCGATACAGTTCATCCTGTTTAGGAAGATCAAGAAACCTCTCCTCATCTTTGTTATGAAGTATGCGCTGGCTTCCTTTTATAACCTTTCCTATAACCTGTGCCTCTATATTACAGCTTTTAAGTATATTTATAATATCACAATCATTGTCTGATGTCATTAACAAACATCCCATGGATTCAAGCTCATATGGATTGACATTAAGCAGCTCACATATTTCTATTATTTCCTGTCTGACTGATATGCTTCTTATATCCACATCAAGTCCTGTATGCCCATATTCGCTCATATCCCATAAAGCACCGAATATCCCGCCTTCTGAAACATCATGCATATAACAGTTTATATTATTCTTCCTTAAAAGCTCAACAGCATCACCTATATACAGTTCTTCATCGCTGCCGTACGCCTTTGCGGTATAGTCATCACTATACCTTGCCTGTACCATATCAGAATTACGGTCTATAAGCTGTCTTATCCCGCTCATCCCTATATATCCAATCATTATAATGCTTTCTCCAGGCTGTGGCTGCTTTCTTTGCTCTTGCCTTACACCTACTGCTGTAACTGTAACCATGGGAGATGTCACATTGCCACTTACTGTCGTATGGCCTCCTGTTATTGACACTCCTGTTATTGCTGACTGTCTCGTAAGCTGTGCTATAACTTCTCTTAAACGTATTTCTCTTGAATCCTTATCCATGACAATGCAGTCACTGAGTCCAACCGGAACTCCACCTGCTGCATATATGTTATTAACTGCCTTTATCACAGGCATATAACCACTGGCTGTTGCCATAAGCAATGTATCCCTGCAATCTGATGATATATCAGCCTGGCATGCTAACTGTACTTCTCCTGCATCCTGTCCTATATCAAGTCTTTTCACATACTTTCCACGTACAGTATTAACAGGTTTTAATACCGACCTGGATAGAATTGTATCTGACACTTTTCCTGTCTTCATATAATCATCCTTTTCATATTTTTCTCTTGCACATATATTTAATTGCAACTATACTATGATGTAAGGGTCACATGGTATTGCAATTCTTACCTATATAGATGGATTACTGCTTTGTCAGCTTTCTATTCTAGATAAGTGCCGAAACTGCCATTGGAAGCACCATCGCAAGTATAAGAATGACTACTATAACCGCTGCAACAACCCTTTTAGTTTTGTTATTCTTTAAATTAATCATGATATCCTCTTTTCTGCATACATCAAGGAGTTTAATATGCATTTTATATTGCCTTATTTTATAATAATATTAGTTTTAATTCAACTTTATATTA